>Ga0334895_1000018_pt1 | contig 291608 bp, 247 predicted proteins | sample GraSluR3_MG_7_FD_207229 | JGI IMG/M metagenome (GOLD analysis project Ga0334895, IMG submission 207229) | Sludge microbial communities from methane-producing bioreactor in Wageningen University, Netherlands - Granular Sludge_31_05-R3 | ecosystem: Engineered > Bioreactor > Anaerobic >... | reverse complement strand
ATGGTGGCAAAGGTTCTGGATGGAGTGACGTTCAAAGACGGAATCGAGGTCAGAAAAACGACAAACAATCAGGCCGAAAAGCACGCTGCTTGAAAAAACAATTTACACAACTCTTGACATGAACTCGATTGCGTCCATCATTATCATCGTGAAGAAACTTCGCGGGTCAACTGCGATGGTCTACGGGCTCGTCGCGGTGGCGTGCTGGTTCCTGACCGCGCCGGCGTCACTTCTTGGCCCGGTGTACGGTATAGACATGATCACCGTCGGGATCATTCTCACGCTGCTGGGCCTGATTGGCTGGGGATCGTTCGTGGCTATGCTGGTCAAACTGCCGGTCGGAGGCCCAAAGAGCAGCGACGAACCGGCGGCTAGGCCGACAATCGAACACACCGTTGAAGATCACTCGCAGGGGAAGAAGCCCGATTACGTTTACCTCCTCGGCAAGATCGGCGCACTGGCCGGTGCCGTGGTCTGGGTATTGATCGCCGGTTACCAAAGGATGTCCGATGGTGACATTCTTGCCGCAGCGGGGTGGGGTTTTGTGGCGGGCGCCGTGGGTGGCGGAGTCGGCGCCTCAGTTGGTGCCCTCATCGACAAACTGCGGTCGTAGAGCTGGTTAGTTGATTGGTGCAGCGGCCCGAGCGGTTGACGGTCTCCCCCCTCCCCCCCCCAACTACTCGATATACTCCGCCGGAATAATGCTGTTACTCCGCAGAAGGTCCGAGCTTAGCTGATACAACGCCCCCGCCCGCAACCTGATACTGTCCGCCAGCATCGTATCCTGCGCGGCGATGTTCGTACCGAAATCCCGCGTGCGAAGGTCATACACCGCCGGCCTGCGGCCATCCAGCCCCACCAGCGCGATGTAATCCTTCTCCGCCCAGCCGACACCCTGCCCGGCCACCCACAGCGCGAAACCGTCCTTCTCATCCACACTCAGCAGGTCCCGACCAAGGGCCGCGCGATGCGGCAGGTCCAGCAGCGCGGCCACAGTCGGCAAAATATCCACCTGGGACCCGATAGTCGCCCGTACACCCGGCTCGATCAACCCCGGCGCATACAGCAACAACGGAATGTGCTGGTTCTCGAACAGGTCGAGATTGCCGCCGTGGTAGGTGTGGTCACTGGTTATGACAAAGATCGTATTCTCAAGGTATCCGGCCGCCTGCGCCTTCTGCAAATACTCCCCAAGCGCCCAGTCGGCATAGTGACAGGCATTGAGAAACGCATGGTCGGGATGATGCGACTCATCGAAAATGGCAAAACGCTCATCGGGCAGGTCATACGGAGCATGACTGCTCACCGTGAACACCATGCCGAAAAACGGCTGATCACCGCAGCGCAGGAATTCCTTGTGGGCACGGCTGTAGATGCATTCATCGGCGAACCCCCATGCCCCCTCCATGTCGTCACACCCCCGGAAATCCTTCTGCCCCACGATCACATCGAACCGTTCGTGCACCAGCATATTGTCGACATTGTCAAAATCCAGTGCCCCGCCATACACAAAGATATTCCGGTAGCCCTGCTTCCGCAGCAGGTTGCTCAGCGAGCCGAAGTTGTTGCTCAGTTCGGCGCGACGCATCACCGGTTTGCCCACCTGGTCACAAATCCCGGTCAGCGTACAGAACAGCCCCGAGGTCGACCGAAACCCGCTGGCGAAAAAGCGATTGAACAGCAGCCCCTGCTCGGCCAGACGATTTAAGCGCGGCGTGACCCCCAGCGTGTCGCCATTTGGCCCCACGAACTTCCCGGCCCAGCTCTCCAGGAGTATGATCACCACATTGTACGGCAACGCCGTGTCTGACTCGCGGGCGGTTCTGACAAGTATCGGGTAGTCCGGATCGATCACATCCTCACTGCGAATGCCCAGCATCTGCGTGGCGATACGCCGGGCCTGCTCCGAATCCATCAGGTTAACCCGCACCTGCTTGCCCAGCGACCGGAAAGCAAGATAAGGGCCGTTGATCGTCAGAGTGCTCACAGCACTGTGCGAGCTGATGAACGAGTCGGATATCCCCAGGGGCACTCTCTGGACACCGCCCCTTGCAAAGACAAACAGTACCGGAGCCAGAATCAGATACACAAGGACATACGTCTTCCACGTCACCGGTTCAGGGCGGATCAGATCCATCCGGCGAACAACAACCCGCGCCAGCAGGACGAACACGGCCAGGAACACCAGCGCCAGTACTATATAGTGGGGTTGGTCCGCTGCAGAGGTTCGCAGAATCGGCAGAATGCTGCTATCAAGATATGCAAACGCCTCGTAACCCAGCCGTTTACCCGAGTGACGGAAGTATTGCAGATCGGCCACCGACAACAGGAACAGCACCGCCACCACGCCCGTGGCCACGAGTATCCACAGCCAACGGAACAGATAGATACGATTCACCACCGGCAACCCGGACAGCACCAGCGCCCCGCCCAGCCCAATAGCGCAAGTCGCAGCATCGAATCGAAGACCGTGCACGTGAGCGAGCAGTATCTCCCCTGCAGGCACACTGCCGAAATGAGTGCCGTAGACCAGCAGGAACAGAAGCCGGAAACACGTCAACATGAGCATCGAGAAGACAAACACAAGCCCCAGGAATCTCAACTCCCGGGTAAGTAGCCTTGGTTTCCTTGCCACGCTGTTTCCTCCTTCTTGCCCCTGAAGCATCAGCGCTGAGTCCTTCGGCGCCGCAACGTGCAGCACACGTAATGACGATCAGCTCCCGCGATCCGGGCGTGTCGATCTCAAACGCCGTATCATCGTACGATTGGCGGCACTTGGCAAGATACATCTTCCTTCGAGATTGGTCCGGAAGCTCAGGCGGCAGTCCGGGCCACCGCACTAAATCCTTGACTGCAAACCCCTTTGGGTCCATCTTGCGACATTCATAAACCTCTCACCCCGGACACGCGGAGGTATTGTGGCCGACTCCAACAATGCCAGTTCATTCAAGCCATTCATCTCAGCAGACAGGATTATCCCCGAGGTCACCTGGAAAGCCGTCATACTTGGCGCCATCATTTCCGTGCTGTTCGGAGTCGCCAACGCTTACCTCGGGCTGAAGTTCGGCATGACCGTCTCGGCCAGTATCCCGGCCGCCGTCATCTCCATGGCCATATTGCGCATGCTTTTCGGCCGCAAAGTGACGGTGCTGGAAAACAATATCGTGCAGACAGTCGGCTCAGCCGGCGAATCTCTGGCCGCGGGTATCATTTTCACCATTCCCGCGTTCTTCATCTGGGCCGCCAATGAACAACTGGTCGCCGCCGGGTACCACCACGAGGTCTCCAAGATGCAGATATTCTGGCTGTCCATGCTGGGCGGCTCACTCGGCATCCTGCTGATGATCCCGCTGCGCAGATACCTCGTGGACCGCGAGCACGGCAATCTTCGCTTTCCGGAAGGCACCGCCTGTGCCGAGATCATCGTGGCCGGCGACGAGGGCGGAGACAAAGCCAAGACCGTCTTCACAGGCATCGCCATCGGAGCGCTCTATAAAATCGGCATGAATATGCTTAAAGGGTGGTCAGAATCAGTCAGCTACGACTTCAAGGGCTTTCTCAAGGGCGGCTATGTCGGTATCGATGCCACCCCTGCCCTGCTTGGTGTCGGGTTCATCATCGGCCCTCGTATCGCGGCCCTGATGCTCTCCGGCGCGGTACTCGGCTACCTCGGTGTCGGCCCCCTCATCGCCTTCATCGGTGAGCAGATCCCCGGTATCATCATCTCACCCGGTGAGATCCCCATCAACGAGATGAACACCGCCCAACTGCGTGACTACTACATCAAGTACCTCGGCGTCGGCGCCGTTGCCGTCGGTGGCTTCATCTCGCTGATCAAGTCTCTGCCGGTGATTGTCAACTCCTTCAGCGAGGGCTTCTCGCAACTGCTGGGCCGCAAGACACACGAAGGAGCCGTCCCGCGCACCGACCGCGACCTGCCCATGAAATGGGTCCTGCTCGGCGTTACCGTCGTTATCATAGCCATCTGGGCCCTGCCCAACACAGAACTGCACATCCTCGGCGCCTTCATGGCCGTGCTCTTCGGCTTCTTCTTCGTGGTGGTTGCAGCACGGATTGTCGGTATCGTCGGATCATCCTCTTCCCCGGTCTCGGGCATGACGATCGCCACCCTGCTGGTCACCTGTCTGATCCTGCTGTATTTCGGTGTGAGCGGCGTTGCCGGCATGGTGACGGCCATGTCTGTCGGCACTATCGTCTGCATAGCTGTCTGCATGTCCGGAGACATAGCCCAGGACCTCAAGACCGGCTTCCTGCTCGGTGCCACCCCCCGCAAGCAGCAGCTTACCGAGTTCATTGGCCTGCTCTTCCCGGCTCTGGCGATGGGATTCACACTATACTTCCTGAATGAGGCCTTCGGTTTCGTCGAGGGCGCCACCACTCGCGACCCACTGTTGGCGCCGCAGGCCAATGTCATGGCTACGGTTGTCCAGGGAGTGATGAACGCCAACCTGCCCTGGCAGCCAATCATTGTCGGCGGCATGATCGCCCTTGCGGTCGAGCTGCTGGGCATTTCGTCGCTGCCGTTCGCCATCGGGCTCTATCTGCCTTTGTCACTCTCGACTCCCATCATGGCCGGCGGCCTGATCGCCTTCCTCATGCAGCGCACCGCCCGCTCTGTCAAGGACAAGGGAGCGCGAAGCCTCCGCGGAGTGCTCTTCTCATCCGGAATTGTGGCCGGTGACGCTCTCGTTGGGGTCTTCGTGGCCTTCCTTATCGGTGTGAACTTGTACTCATATGCCGACTTCTATGATGCCCATGACGGTATGATGATCACTCTCACCGGCGCCTTCGGTCCCTATGTGTCACTGATCTGCTTTGCCGGATTAGCCTCACTGCTGGCCTGGATGGCCTACCGAGGGTTCAGCTCAAGACGGTAGGAAGCGTGTATAACCTCTGACGATGCTTGACAGATTCAAACAATGGGCCTATGACAACCGCTGGCTGCTGATTGTTGCCTGCTCGGCCGCCCTTGTGCGCATAGCGTACATCATCGAGCTGAGTTTCCGGCCCGGTTTCACCGTCCCTATGGTTGATGAGCGCTGGCACTGGGAATGGGCGCACGAAATCCTCAGGCAATCCTTCTGGGGCGAGGGGACCCTCTTCCGCGGGCCGCTCTACCCCTACTTCCTTGCTTTCTTAGCCTGGCTCACCGGCAGCTCGATCTTCTGGGCCAAGGTCCTGCAGGTTCTCATCGCTTTCGGTACCGGTGCGTTTATCTACCGCCTCTCCGAGCACCTGTTCGACCGGCGAGTTGGTGTCGTCGCAGGCTTCATGTATGCTTTCTACGGTGTTCTCGTCTTCTATGAGAGCATGTTCCTCATCCCGGTAATCTTCCTGTTCTTCACCGTCTGGGGAATGTATCGCCTGGTTCGATTTCGCGAGTCGCCTTCAATCCGAACCTGGCTGTTCACCGGCATCATCTTTGGACTGGCCGCAATCTCCCGCCCCAACATCCTGATTACCATGCCGGTTCTGGCAATCTGGCTCTACTTCGCCTTGGGACATCTAAGCTCGGTCGTCAGGCGGATCCTGCCGGTGGCGGCCCTGACCCTGGGAGTACTGCTGGCAGTACTGCCGGTGACCCTCCGTAACTACCTCGTGGCCGACCAGTTTGTGCTTATCTCCTCGCAGGGCGGAGTCAACCTCTACCTCGGCAACAATCCTGTGGCCAATGGCCTGACCATGCTCATGCCGGAGGTCGAACTAAACGAAAGCGTCAGTTGGCGGCAGTTCATACCGGCCACTAACAAGGCCGCCGAAAAGGAAACCGGCAGAACGATGACCGATGCCGAGATATCCTCGTTCTGGAGTGCCCGGGCAATTGACTGGATGGCAAGCAACCCCAGAGACTTCATCGCGCTGACCTTCAAGAAAGTGGTGTACCTGCTCAGTGGCTTCGAGAACAGCGACAACGCCGACATTTATCACGAACGCCACCAGTCCCGGCTCTATTCCGCCCTGGTCTGGCATGCAGGACTCTACTTCCCGTTCGGATTGCTTCTCCCGCTGTTCGTCGGCGGTGTCATCATGTACCGCCACCGGTGGCGCGATTTGCTGCCGATCTACCTGTTCATCCTCGCGTATATCCCCAGTATCGTCCTGTTTCTGGTGACCGCCCGCCACCGGCTGCCGCTGGTACCCTTCATGATCGTCCTGGCCGCAGCACTCGTCGTGGGGCTGATCGTCAACTGGCCCAAGATGTCCGGCCTGCGAAGGATCGCCCTGATCGCCATCATGCTGGTTGTCGCTCTGATCTTCAACCGGACCTTCTTCGACACGTCACTCGGAAGTGAGTTTCAACGCCATTTCAATGACGGCCTCAGATCTGACCGCCTTGAGGACTATCAGAGTGCCGAAAAGGCTTACCTGAGGGCCGTCGAGGCCAACCCGTTCTCGGCCGTTGTTCACAACAATCTCGGCTATGCCCAGTTCAGACTTGGTAAGAATCAGGAAGCCAACCGGAACTATCATCGGTCGATCGAGATCAACCCGGAATATGCCCTCCCCTACAACAACCTCGGCCTGCTGATGATGCGTCAGGAAAGACTGGATTCAGCCATTACCCTCTTCCACACCGCGGCCCGACTGGTTGATACGGCTGTTGAGAAACCCCGGAACGTCGCCCAGATCTGGCTGAATATGGGAGAGGCCTTCGAACAGCTCGGCCATGTCGACTCAGCGGCTGTCGCCCACATGAAGGCTGCCGAGGCGGCTCCCCTGTGGGGCGAGGCCTGGTTCCGTGGCGCCGCCTTCTTCGCACGAATAGAGCAGTATGAACTCACCGACACCATGTATGTCCGAGGAATGCGCGTACACGACCTCTCCGCCTCCGATTTCTTCAACTGGGGTCTGTCACTTGTTGAGCGACGGCAGTTCAGTCAGGGTGTCAACATCCTCAGACGCGGACTCAAGCGCGATCAGACCATGCATCAGGCATACTACGTCATCGCTGTCTCCTACCTCGAGGGCGGCATGCCGCTCGACAGCGTCATGAACAATCTTGATCTCTGCCTGCACTACGAGCCGACCTACGAACCGGCCAAGCAGCTCAAAAACTACCTGCTGCAGAATCCGCCCGTGCGGCAGACCGAACCACATCCAGCGCCGGGCGAAGGGCTCGATACCCCCTGACATATCTCTTGTGTTTGATAAGAACCGGGATGCCGCTCTGACAACACCCTGATCAGTACTTCTGTCGACGTTCCACCATGTAGTTGGACCCGTCCTTCGCCTTGACTGCCTTCTTCAGATCTGCCAGCATTTTCGACAACTCCCCGGGATGGCTGAACGTACCATTGCTGTTGGTGATAACAGCGATCGACATACTGAGAATCGGAAACTGCTCAATTTCACCACGACGGTTGGTCGTCGTGATGAACCCGCAGGTCCTGTCCTCCTCCGCATACCGGTACGGAATGAGAGCATCGAAAGTGCTGATAACACGTGTACAGATGGAATCAATGACATCGGGCGAAACGATGAAGATGAAATCATCACCGGCGATATGCCCCACAAAACCGCCCCGGCACAGGTCGAACACGATGTCCTTAATCACCCTTGCGGTCAACTGGATCACCTTGTCGCCATAGTAGTAACCATAGTAGTCGTTGTAGGCCTTGAAATTGTCAAGGTCGGCATAGCAGATGGCGAACTCCTCCTGAAGCCCTATCTGCCGCCGTATCTCCCGCTCGATCACGGTGGGACCGGGTAGTCGCGTCGAGGGATTCACAGACAAGTCGCGACGGCTTCTCTCTATCACCCGACGAATCCTCACCTCCACCAGCTTCTCCATCCACATACCGTGAATGAAATCCTCCACGCCGTTCTGATATGCGGCCACGATGTCGGTATCCTTCGGGTCCGGGTGATACACGATTATCGGAATGATATCCAGGAACACGTTGCGCTTGATCAACCGTACCAACTGGATCTCATCGGTAAAGTCTTCACGGCTGCCCATGACAATCAGGTCGATCGCGAAGCGCTGGCAGACCGTAATCAAACCATCCATGTCGCTGAAGTAGTGAATAGCTATCCTGTTGTCACGAAAGAACTTTTCCAGGTGGAAATCAAGATTCACTCCAACCTGCTTGACCGCGAAATGATAGACCGGGTTATTCGGCGGATCGGGATTTAGGGGTCCCTGCCAATTCTCGAGGATGGTAACGTCGGTGTTCCGCAATGAGATATTCCCGGTCAAGGGTGGTATATATCTGTGTTGTAGATATATCGGCATGTCCGAGCATTTCTTGTACCATCCGCAAATCAGCGCCGCCGTCCAGCAAATGGGTCGCAAAGGAGTGCCTAAACGTATGAGGCGTAACGCGTTTAGTCACACCAGCGCGGACCGCACAGCGCCGGATCAGCTTCCACAATCCCGTCCGCGAAAAGCGCTTTTCCCGGTTCGTGCGGACAAGATATGACGAATTCGGACCTGTATCGTCCAATTTCTCCCGACTCAGGTAATCCTCGATCGCCTGTCTGGCAATATCCCCCAATGGAACCAGTCGCTGTTTGTCCCCCTTTCCCGTAACCCGCACAAACCCCGCCTCGAACTCGATATCCTGTATCCGCAGATTGATCAACTCCGAGAGGCGCAGCCCGCAACCATACAGAAGCTCGAGTATCATGCGATCCCTTCGCCCTGATACTGCCGCGGGATCCGTCGCCTCGATGATCGAGGCTACCTCTGTCGGTGATAGGTAATCCGGATGGTAGCGTGCAATCCTCGGTGCACGGAACGCCAGTATGGGGTCGCCGGCCAGCACTCCGGTTTCATACAAACGGGCCGATAACTGCCTCACGCTGGACACCTTGCGGGCGATCGTTGCCGGCTTGCGGCCGGCGTTCGTCAGGAAAGACAGATAGGCGTTCATCAGCCGCGGTGAAAGCTCCTCCGGGCGCCCAATCTTTGTCACCTTGACGAATTCGGCCAAATCGCTGCGGTACGCCTGGACGGTATTTGCGGACAGTCCCCGCTCAAGCCGCAGGTACTGCAGGAAGTCCTCGGTGTGCTGTGTCATCAACTCGTTCATTGCACTACCTGCCGTGCGCCAACGCTACACCGGCAACCACCTCAAAACCACCGCCTTCGCAGGTTCGAGCCACCTCGCGTATAGTCGAACCTGAGGTCACCACATCATCGACCAGCACCACCCGAAGGTTGTCCTCGCGCGGTTCATCGGCGAGGGCGTAGACCCCGGCGACATTGGCCGCCCGCTCGGCCAGCTTCAAGCGTGATTGCGGACGCCGCCCCGAAGTGCGCGCCAGCAGGCGACCATGCAGAGTCAGATCGAGCTGCTCGGCGATTTGCTCCGCGATCAACTCGGCCTGGTTGTACCCCCGCCAGTACTCCCGATTTGCCGTCAGTGGTACTGGTGCGATCACCTGCGGCTGGCACCGAAGCAGGGCCTCGCCAAAACGCTCGCACCACTGGCGGGCAAGTACCTCTGCTGGCGTTGTAATCGCTGAGAACTTCAGCTTGTGGATGATCTCTCGGACCGGTGACTCATACTGGGCCAGCACAAACAGCGGACAAGCCCCCTTGCCGCAACTCAGGCAGTTCCCCTGCTGATCCAGCAACTCCAGGCATTTCAGGCACAATGGCTGAGAGTAATAGTCGATGCGCCGCAGGCAGTTCGAGCAAACAGCAGTATTGCCCGGCACCAGTTCATCACAGCCAAGGCAAAGTGGCGGAAATGCAAACTCCAGCATGTTCCGCACAAAGGGCCAGGTTGTTACGCCGCTGTGCTTCATACACATAGCAAAGGGAGTCGACATGCACCTGTAAAGGAAAAACTACACCCGCTTACGAGCGTACTTGACAAACGTGTAGCCCACAATGACCACTGCCAGGATCACCGCACACACCACGGAGAACCAATCAGTTGACCCATCGGCAGCCGCGGAAAGATACTCAACTGACACCCCGAGCGCACCATACAGATAATCCACGACCAGCCCGGCCAGCACCGACATCACCAGGATTGTCGCAAGGTATCGCCACATTCCCCAGCCCGAGAGTATACGGCGCAACACCACCAGCGAAGCGACATTGGTCGCCGGCCCCACCATCAGAAAGACCAGGATGGCCCCGGGCGTGAACCCCGCCGCAAGCAGTGCTGCCGCCAGTGGGGTTGAGGAGGTCGCACAAATGTACATCGGCAGTCCGATCACCAGCGCCCCCAGATACCCACCCCAGCCCTGCCGCAGAAACTCGGGAATAGCAGCCGAATCCGGCGGCAACAGCACCGCGACCAACCCTGCCAGCAGATACCCCAGAACAAGCAGAGGCGCCATATCGCGCAGCAGATCGTCGATTGCCCCCATCACCTGCCGCACCTTTCCTCGCTCCTCCGTCGGGGCCTCGCAGCCGCATCCGTCCTCACACCCGCAGATCTGCTCCAAAGCGCCGGTGCCATCATCCGCAACAGCAGCTTCACCGGGACCGGATGCCGAGGTCTCCCAGAACCCGGCAACACTTGCCGTCACCATGGCTGTAACCGGCCGCGCAATTGTCAGCAACGGGTCGGTCAGTGAGTAGGTCAGCAAGATCGAATCCACACCCGATTCAGGAGTGGAAATCAAAAAGGCACTCGTCGCCCCCCGACTCACACCTGACCGCCGAAGCTGATACGCCACCGGAAGCACGGCACAAGAGCACAGCGGCAGCGGCACCCCCAGCAGGCTGGCACGTATCACAGCGCCATAGGACCGCCCGCCGACAAGCCTGACTATATTCTCGCGGTGAAGCAGCAGATGGATCAGTCCGGCCGCCAGGATCCCCACCAGGAGCCAGAAGGCGGAGTCCAGCATCATGGCCCAGACGGCCAGAATCCAGTCCTGCACAAAGGCGATCATGATTCGCTGTCGAGAATCTCCAGAAGCTCGCGGGCGGTCGGGGCCGCACGACCGTCCGGCTCAAGGGTAAGATACCGCTTGGCATAGACGCGCGAGGAGTCGGCCTGGCCTGTCGCATATGAGACCACGGCTATGTTGAAATTGGCGATAGCGTGGTCCGGCCTGGCCTCGAGCACCTTGCGGAACTCCTCCAGCGCCCGACCGGACAGCCCCATACCGTGCAGGCACGTGCCGAAATCGACACGAACATCCGTATCGTCGTTCAGCGCCAACGCCCGCCGGTAGCTCTCTGCCGCGATCGTATATTCCTGCTGATCCATGTACCGATTGCCCATAGCCACCAACGACTCGTAATCTTGCGGGAACTGCAAACTCCCCGATGTCCCCGCCATGTCACTATGTGGCACCTGTTGCTGCCGTTGCGGTCGGTGACCCTCAGCCGTCGGCACCATCGGCGGCGTGCGCAACACGAAATAGCCCACGGCAACCACCAGCGCTATCACCGCCAGGATGGCATAGTCCCTGCTGTTGCTCTTATCCCTTGACACGTTAGTCACACCTTCTGTTGCATTGCATATCTTCTTTGCCGATGTCTACTGGTCATCGTCACTGCGGTCGAGAATCGATCCGCAATCGGGGCAGAAACTGGCGCCATCATGAACGCGGTAGTTGCAGTGTGGACATCTTGTGGAAGTCATTATCTCACTCCGTAGGCGAAGGTTGCTCTGTCGCTTTTCTGGAACAACTCATTCGTCGCTAAGTTCGACTTAAGATATCCACTCTCGAAAAGGCCCTGACAAATGGACACCGGCTGTCTATATTCTGAACCTGAACAGTAACTGCGCCTGACCGGAAAGGCAAGCAAGAACTCATAGTCGACGAAAGAGAGAGTGAAGAGAGAATGACGCCCATGACTCGCCGCCCGATGATGACACTCGGCCTCGCCGCGCTCTGTCTGGTGCTGTGGCCAACCATAGCCACTGCTTACACCGTTCAACCTGATTCACTCTACAAGCATATCGAAATCCTCGCCCACGATTCGCTCGAGGGCCGGCTGGTCGGGTCTGACAGTGAATACTCAGCAGCGCAATACATCGCCCGCATCTTCGCCGAGGCCGGCCTGGAGCCTGACGGGGACAATGGCGGCTGGTTCGAACCGTTCACGTTCACCGCCGACATCGCACCGGTCGGACCGAACACACTGTCAGTCAATGGCACTCCTCTTGAAATGGGCGCGCACTACCTGCCTCTCCCCTGGTCCGGAAACGGACCGTTCCGCCTCGACCAGATCATCGATGTCGGCTATGGCCTGCAAATCCGGGTGCACGGGTTGCAGCGCGATGACTACGCCGCTGTCGACGTGACCGGCAAGGCTGTGCTCATTCGCCGCGGTGCCCCGCCCTCAGACAATCCGCAGATCGACCTAACAAGACATGCCGGAATCGTCGACAAAATCAATACCGCCGCACAACACGGCGCGGCCGCGGTTCTGCTCATTACGCCCCCCGAAACCGAGGACACCCTGATACTGCCCGACCCGGCCGCCATCACTGCCCGCGAGATCCCGGTGCTCTTCCTCAAGCATGCTGCCCTGCAGGACCTCGGGCTGAGCCTTGAGGCGCCCAGGATCCACACAGTCGAGGGAATCGTCACGATGCAGCAGGTAATCGACACCGGCTACAACGTCGTCGGCTACCTGACCGGCCGCTCCGACACCAGTATCATCGTCGGGGCGCATTACGATCACATCGGCTGGGGCGACCGGGGCTCGCTCTATCGCGGTGACGAACGCATGATCCACAATGGCGCCGATGACAACGCGTCCGGAGTGTCCGGGCTGCTGGAACTCGCCCGACATTTCGCTTCAAGGACAGACAGCCTGCACTTCAGCATGACCTTCGCGGCCTTCTCCGGTGAAGAATCGGGCTTGCTGGGCTCCAAACACTATGTGAAACGGCGCAAACCCGGGCCAGGGAGTGTTAAGCTCATGGCCAACATGGACATGATAGGACGCCTGCGGCCTGAGAAGAAAGGTCTGATTATCTACGGCGCCGGGACAGCCCTTGAATTCGAGCACTATTTCGACTCCCTGTCGGCTCTGGAGGAGCCACCCGTCACATTGACAGTCGAGAAGTCCGGTATCGGCGCCTCCGATCACACCTCATTCTACAATCGCGAAATCCCCGTCCTGCACCTGTTCACCGGGCCGCACGAGGACTACAACAAACCCAGCGATGACGCCCACACCATCAATATCGATGGCCTGCACCGGGTCGCCGGTTTTCTCGCCGACTTCCTTTGGTACTTCCAGCATCACGAGGGCGGCCTCAGCTTTCAGAAGGTCAGTGCGCCGCCAATGAGTTCTACCCGCACCCAATTCTCGGTAACGCTGGGTATCATGCCTGACTACGCTGCCAACGTCGAAGGTGTCCTGGTAGAATCTGCTATCCCGGAACGCCCCGGTGCCGAGGCGGGCATACAGGAAGGTGACATCATAGTCAAAATGGGCCGGTTCCCTGTCCGTGACATCTACGACTACATGAGCGCCCTCGCCAGGTTCCGTACAGGAGACAGCATCACGGTCGTGGTTGAGCGCGACGGGACACAGCACAGGCTGTCGGTAGTCTTCTGATGACGATGTTGTGATGACAACGATGATCTGAAGTGTCTCAGGAATGCCGGGACTTGTACTACCGCGCAGCCATCAGTCAGGAGAATCCATACCGGTTGACCGCACCACCGACAACACTCCCTTAACTCGCCGCACCTTCTGAATGATCCGATTCAGGTGTGAGATGGAATTCACTTCAACCAGAAACTTCCCGACAGCCGTGGAATCCTGCCGCGTGTGCATCTCAGCCGCGCGCAGGTTGGTGTCAGCATCGGATATCGCCTGCGTGATGTCGCGAAGCATGTGCTTGCGGTCCTCCACCGTCAACTCCAACTGGACCACGAACGACTGGTCCGGCCCCGTATCCCAGCTCACTTCGATCTGACGCTCCGGAAACTGCTCCTGCAGGCTGGTGGCCGTGGGACAGTCCGCCCGATGAATCGTCACTCCTCGCCCGCGCGTAATGAACCCCACAACATCCTCGCCCGGAACCGGCTGGCAACAGCCAGCGAAACGAAACATCATGTTGTCCATTCCGTGAATCTTCACTCCCTTGGAACCGCGGATCTTCTCAATCACCCGGCTGACGATACCGGTTGTGTCTTTCTTCTGACGCAGGTCATCCGGAATGACCAGGTTCACCACCGCCTGCGCCGACAGCGAACCGTTGCCTACTCCCGCAAACAGGTCCTCAACCGACTTGCGGTTCAACTTCTCTGCCGCCTCCTGCAGCTTGTCATCGCCCGGTAGGCTCTGCCGATGCTCCCGGAGTCGCCGCTCGATGATCTCCTTGCCGAGCGCCACCGCCTGATCGAATCCCGCTTGTTTCAGCCAGCGACGAATCTTGCTACGCGCGTTCGACGTCTTTACCAGCTTCAGCCAATCGTGCGAAGGTGTCCGATTGGGGTTGGTGATAATCTCAACCGTATCTCCGGACTGCAACTCAGTGGAGAGAGGTTTCAGTCGGTTGTTGATCTTGGCCCCCGCGCAGTGTGTTCCCACCTCGGTATGGATCTGAAAGGCAAAGTCCAGCGGCGTCGACCCCTTCGGCAGATGCACCAGTCGGCCATTGGGCGTCAACACGAAAATGTCCTCGGAGTACAAATCAATCTTGAGATACTCGAGAAACTCCGACGGATTGGTCATGTCCTTCTGCCACTCCAGCACGTCCCGCAGCCATGCCATCTGTCGATCGGAACGGCTCATCTGCTGCCGCCCCTCCTTGTACAGCCAATGCGCCGCTATCCCGTTCTCCGCCACATAGTGCATCTGATGAGTGCGAATCTGGATTTCGACCATCCGGTTGTTCGGTCCAAAGACCGTCGTGTGCAACGAACGATACCCATTCTGCTTGGGGTTCGCGATATAGTCATGGAACCGCCCCGACACCGGCTTCCACATCGTGTGAATCGTCCCCAGCGCGTGATAGCACTCGCGCTCCGAGTTGACAATCACCCGGATGGCCAACAGATCGAATATCTTCTCGAACGGGACCTTGCGAATCTTAATCTTTCGGTATATCGAATCAAGGTGCTTCGCCCGGCCGTAAATGGTCGCACGGATACCATCTTCCTCAAGAGCCTTCAACATCGGGTCGGTGACTTCCTTGATGTACTTCTCGCGCTCCTCGCGACGCTCCTTCACGCGACGGACCAAATCGAAGTAGACCTCCGGCTCCAGGAACTTCAGCGACAGGTCCTCCAGCTCCACTTTCACCTTGTTGATCCCGAAACGATGCGCCAGCGGGCAGTAGACGTCGTATGTTTCCTGAGCAATCAGTTTGCGCTTGTCAATCGGCAAATGCTCCAAAGTGCGCATGTTGTGCAGACGGTCCGCCAGCTTGATGATGATGATTCGAATGTCCCGGGCCATGCTCAGCAGCATCTTGCGGAAGTAGTCAACCTGCTGCTCCTCGCGCGACGAGTAGTGCACACGCCCGATCTTCGTCACACCGTCGACCAGTTCCGCAACCTCATCCCCGAATTCCCGCCGCAGGTCCTCCACCGAGACTGCCGTGTCTTCGACCACATCGTGAAGAATCCCGGCCGCAATGGTGGTCGAGTCCATGTGCTGCTCTGCGAGAATCGAGGCCACCTCCAGACAATGCTCCACATAGGGTTCACCCGACTGCCGTTTCTGCCCGGCGTGGGCCTTGTCGGAGAACTCATACGCCTGCCTGATCAACGGCACGTTGACATTGGCATTGAATGATTCGATATGGATAATGAACTCTGCCAGGTTCATTGCTGTACCTTGCCGTCCTTCAGAATCCTGAAGTACAACTCCTCCACTTCTCGCGCCACCCGCTCAACCGAAATGCTGTCCATGCTGTCACCCTCTTGTATCGGCTGAATAACCCGACTTCCACGCCCCAGGGGACCCCATCGACGGGGCGAGACCGCCTCTTCTGACGGATACAGACCAATAACCTGCGTCCCGACAGACACCGCCAAATGCAGCGGACCGGTGGAGTTGGAAACCACCACCGACGCCCGCGACAACACGGCGGCCAGCGTGCGCAGGTCAGTCTCGCCACAGATCAACCGGGCACGGAGATCAAGCACCGACAGCCGATCCGCCAACAACCGCCCCTCCTCTTCAGAGCCCGACACCACTACCTCCACGCCATCCCTCTCCAGCTGTACGCACAGGCGCAGGAAACTGTCCACCGGCCACGGCTCGGCCGACCGCCCGGACAGCGGATGCACGACAGCGTACGGCCCCGTCACACCGGCCTGGCGTACTATCCGGGCCGCGTTGCGAAGCTCCTTCTCGCGGGGGTACACATGCGGCATGGTTTCAGTGGGACCGTCCTTGAAGAACCGCAGGAACTCCATGTTGTACTCAGATTCGTGCTTCTTGTTGGCTTTGCGGCTGTGCAGCAGGTGATAATTGAACAGAAAGGAATGGAAGCGTCCCGCCGTCCCTATCCTGATCGGAATCGCTGTCTTGTGAAACAGGTAACTCACGCGGCGCTCCGGAAGCAACACAACGACTGCCTTGTATCCACCACTTGTCAGCCGACGAACGAAATCCTTCTCATAGGCTTTGCTCAATCGAAGCTGATCATTCTGCACTCGCAATATGCGCTCAATACACGGATTGCCCTCGAGAATCGGGGAGGCATACAGCGAGGCCAGAACGTCGACCTCACACTCCGGATACCGCTGACTCAGGGTCTCCACAAACGGCAGCGCTAGGATCAGATCACCCAGGCGATCAGTGCGGCTGACCAGAATACGATCCCCCGGCTCGAATACCAGCGGGTCCTGCAAGCTCATGCTGTCTCCCCTTCCTGCCGCTTCCTGTAGGCCAGGTGCCGCAACTTGCTGTACTTGACCAACACGGCCATTGATGACAGCGCCGACAAAATGAAACCCTCCATGCCGTCCCGGAATCCCTGCTTGGACACGTAGTGCTTGAGAAACGACACCACCGGCCGGACAACAATGTCACTCGTCGACGCGCGCCGACCAGCCGCGAACGCCTCCTGGGCACCAATGGTCGTATACCGGTTGAACTTCTCCAGATAGTGTTCGAGATTCGGATCGCTGTAATGCAACAAATCGCCGGTCAGCATACCTACTTCACCGTCGACCTCCACGTACTCATGTACCACATCGTCTGTGAAATTGCCCCGGTCCCGACGAAACAACCGTAACTGGTAGTCCGGATACCAGCCGCAGTGGAGTATCCATCGGCTCAGAAAGTGCGTCTTGCGGGGGAAACGGTACCCAACCGGTCCCTCCGTCCCATTGACTACCTGTCTGATCTGGGCCGCCAGCGGCGCCGAAACCACTTCGTCGGCATCCAGCGCGAGCACCCACTCACCCTCGGCTCGCGCCACTCCCTCACGCTTGGCCGGACCGTAACCTTCCCAGTCGCACTCGCAGACGCGAGCACCCTTCTCCTGCGCTATCTCACACGTCGCGTCAGTCGACTGGCTGTCGATAACAATCCATTCATCAGCGAATCGCACAGAATCAAGGCAGCGCCCGATATTCGCCTCCTCGTTGCGCGTGATAATCACCACCGAAAGCTTCACTCGAGATCTCCGGCCATACTCCCGCGCAGCACCCTCACACATACCCAGGCGCCGACGCGAACAGCGCCTCCAGCCGTGTACCACTGGGCGTCATGCTCAGGCATTGACCCCTCCAAACTGGAGGTTGTACAAGCGATGGTACAAACCATGTGAATCGAGCAACTGCTGATGTGCACCGGACTCGACGATTCGTCCGTCCTGCATCACAAGAATCCGATCGGCGTTCTTGATGGTGGACAATCGATGCGCCACCACCAGCGCCGTCCGGTCGGTCATCAGGCGATCGATCGCCTCCTGCACCAGCAACTCAGACTCCGTATCCAGAGCCGAGGTAGCCTCGTCGAAAATCAGAACTTGCGGGTTCTTCAGAAGTGCCCGAGCAATCGCGATACGTTGCTTCTGGCCACCGGACAACATGATACCTCGGTTTCCAACAACCGTGTCGTACTTGTCCGGTAACTCTTCAATAAACCGATGAGCGTTGGCCATGCGGGCCGCCTCCTCTACCCGCTCCGGCGAGGCATGATCAATGCCGTATGCAATGTTGTTCATCACGGTGTCATTGAACAGGAACGTCTCCTGCGTCACAATCCCCATGAGTCCGCGCAGTGAACTCAGGCTGATCTCGCGGATGTCGACACCGTCGATAGTAATCTTCCCACTCTGGGGATCATAGAATCGCGGCAGCAAATCCAGGAGTGTCGACTTCCCTGCTCCCGATGGTCCCACGATTGCAACCACCTCGCCCACGCGGACCTCAAACGATACGTCCTGAAGCACCGACTCACGCCCTGTGTAGCTGAATTGCACCTGATCGTACACGATGCGATCAGTGAAGCGACTGACTGTTACCGGCCGGGCCGGCTCCTTTACCTTCTCATCCTCGTCGAGCACGCGGAAGATGCGCTCTGCCGCCGCCATACCCTCCTGAATAGCAATATGCACCGAACTGAGCACCTTGGCGGGCTGGATCATCGAAAACAGCGCCAGCAGGAACGTCATGAAATCACCCACATCGAAGCGACTGGTCTCAGTGAGAATCTGCGTCCCGGCAAAGAGCACCACCACGGCGCCTGCCGCCGTCGCGAGAGTGTCATTAATCGGCGAATTCAGAAGCCGAATACGGATCATGCGCAGTACCGAACGGAAAAAGTCCTGCGTGGTCGCAAAGAAGCGCTTCGTCTCGTACTGCTCCATGCTGAACGCCTTCACAATCCGCATGTTGCTGACCGCCTCCTCCAGCACCGAGTTCACATCGGCCATCTTCGCCTGGGTGCGACCCGAATACTTGCGAAGCTTACGCCCGAGGTACCAGATAAACCAGAACAGCACCGGCATGACCACCAGCGACAACAGCGTCAATTCCCAACTGAGAATCAACAGGAACGTCAGCATCAACAGCACCTGCAACGCCGAAGTAGTAGCCCGAGTGAAACCGATTTCCAGTGAGTTGTTGAGCACGATAACGTCATGGGTCACCCGTGAGATAACCTGCCCGGTCCGGCGACGGTGGAAGTAATCCAGAGACAGGCGCTGATATTTCTCGAACAGACGGTTTCGAAAGCCCTTGATGATCGACTGCTGCACGTACGACATCCAGAATCCCTGTAGATAGACAAACAGGTTCTTTAGCACCCCAATCATCACCATCAAAATACAGAAATTTACCAGCATTCCCTCACGGGAATCTGCCTCAACCACCGCGTATACCCAGCGCTTCATGCGGGCTTTAAGCTGCTCCACTGATGCCACCTCGCCCTCAGGCAGGATCAGGTTATTCGGGAGTAATGACTCCGGCTGCGCGGCAGGCGACGCAGTCACTGACGGATCGGCCGTATCCGCATCAAACAGGGTCATCAGCAAAGGCCCGACCATCCACACCAGCATACCTGCGAAAATGGCATGCAGGCCCGCCGAGACGGTCGCCGCCACAATCTGCTTCCAGTAGGCCTTGAAAACTGAGAATGTCCGCGCGTACAGATTCACTAAACTACTCCTGCCAGAGCCAAAATGCTAAATATGCTGCTGCCTTTGGGGGAAGTCAACCGGCTTGACGTCATACGCCAGGGCATGCCCTAAGGGAAAACTCGAAAAGCACCTTCCGGTATCACCACGCGAAATCGCGACAGCGGGACTCGCGCCTGCTCCCGAAGCGTCCGGCGCTGGCCGCGAAGCTCGAAATCCGGCTCAGTCTCAAGGCGAAAATCACGGAGCCACCAGCGCTCGCCACGTCGATCATACTGCAGGCGCAGACTCCAGCCACAACCATCGCGGCCAAGCTCAAACTCCGGACGGTCGGCGTTCCGGTAGTCCGCCACCACCGCAACGTCCCCCATGTCAATCGAGTCAGGCGTACGCACAAACAGCTCCCCCAGAGGAAACTCCTGCATGCCGACAGAACATGCCAGCGAGGCGAACAAATCCGCCACCGGCTCGATTGCGTACTCGTCGGTAGTCGGGAAGTAGACCACCAAAGTATCGTGCTCCAGCCTGCCGCGAAACGCCCCCTTGCCAAGATAACCCCGACCGTTGAGAGCGATCACGCTGTCAGTACGATAGATTTCCAGCCGCACCGAGGTCGGCTTGCCATCCCTCTTGACCCGGGCATCGAACAGGTAGGCCTCGGCAACAACCGCATCAGGTGCCTGCTCCGACACTCGCTCGGCCTGCTCGCTGCCTGTCCGTGGCCTGCCGCAGCCTCCCAGAAGGCACACTGCGGCCAGCACCGCTATCACGGTGACCGCCAACGAAGACCTATCGCCCAGTTCAGAAGCTGGCCAGGACACGGTAGACCACCATTATCGGGGTACCAATTATCCACCAGATACCGCCAAAGAGGAGCAGAGCCAATAGAATAAAGGGGCCGATCCGTTCGAACTGATCCAGCGAGGGCCCCATTGTGTCAGGCAGCAGACTCCTGAGGATGTGGGATCCATCCAGAGGAAACAACGGAATCAGGTTGAAGAACGCCAGCACTACATTGATGAGTACCGTGAAATCAAGAATCCTCAGGGCCGGAGCCGGCAGACCCAGGTCCAGACTCCTGATGGCGCCCAGTATCAGAGCAAACAGCACCGCCAGACCCAGATTCGAAAACGGCCCCGCCGCCGAGATGAGCAGATCATCGCGCTTCGGATTCCGCAGGTTGTACGGATTCACCGGAACCGGCTTCGCCCAGCCAAACGTGAAGTTCGAAAGCACTATCACGATTGTCCCCATCACATCCAGATGGGCAATCGGGTTGAGCGTCAGGCGACCCATATGTCGCGCAGTGGGATCGCCCAGTCGATCCGCCATCCAGGCATGAAAATACTCATGCACGGTCAGCGCCAGAAGGAACGCCGGAATCGACATCAGCGCCCGGTCTATGAAATTGCCAAAATCCATCTCTGCACCATCATACGCCCCGGGTCAATCGCGGTTCAAACAAAAACAAGCGGCGGCACGGCCGCCGTCGCCCACTGACACTCTCTTTGCAAAATCCATCAACCGTAAATACCCCGAAGCTGCACCACCTCAACCAGCCGTTGAATGGCCAGCATGAAGGCGCCTACCCGCATCGACACCTCGTGTTCACGCGACATGGCCAACACATCCGCAAATGCAGCTGTCATCTTTTCTTCGAGCCGGCGGTTGACCTCCTCCTCACTCCAGAAATACCCCAGACGATTCTGGACCCATTCAAAATACGAAACGGTCACGCCGCCAGCGTTGCACAGAATGTCGGGAATGACCATCACCCCTTTCTTCTCCAATACCTGGTCCGCACCCGGACTGGTCGGGCCATTCGCCCCCTCCGCAATGATGCGACACTTGATTCGACGAGCATTCTTCTCAGTGATGACATTCTCAAGAGCTGCCGGTATCAATACGTCCACCTTCGCCGTCAGGACCTCCGCCGGATCGATCTGCTTCGTCCCCTTGTACTTGAGAACGCTGCCGGTGCGGGCGACATGTGCGACAAGTCCGTCAATGTCAATCCCGTCGGGATTGTGGATTGCTCCCGTCACGTCACCAACATGAGTGAACTTCACGCCCATTTCGTGAAGCAGTTTCGCCGAAATCGATCCCACATTGCCGAACCCCTGAACCGAGGCCGTAGCTGTGGCCAGATCAAGACCCAGATACCGGGCGGCCTCACGGGTCGAAATCATGACACCGCGTCCCGTCGCCTCGGTCCGCCCGCGAGATCCCCCCATAGAGATCGGCTTGCCGGTCACCACCGCCGGTGAGGGATGCCCCTCGCGCATGGAGTACGTGTCCATAAACCAGGCCATCACCTGCGGGCCAGTGCCGACATCGGGCGCTGGCACATCCAGATCAGGCCCAAACAGGTTCATCAGGTCAGCCACGTAGCGACGCGTGAGCCGCTCCAGTTCACCGCGCGACATCTTCGTGGGGTCACATTGTACCCCGCCCTTGGCCCCGCCGAAGGGAATGTTGACGACGGCTGACTTGAATGTCATCCAGGAAGCAAGCGCCTGAACCTCATCGAGGGACACTCCGGGATGAAAACGAATCCCCCCTTTGGCCGGACCGCGGGCGATCGAGTGCTGCACCCGGTAAGCGGAAAAGATCTGGTAGCTGCCGTCGTCCATCAGCACCGGCAGGTACGCGATTGTCGAACGCCGCGGCATCTTAAGAAACTCCCGCAGGTGTGGGTCCAGATTCAACCGGGCGCAGGCCTCATCGACCTGTTTCATGACATTGTCAAACACCGAAATCGGAAGACTGGTGTTCTTGGTCGACACCAACCGCTTGGAATGGACAGGTGCCAAACCCGCCCTCGCCGCCTTACCGCCCGCTTTCCCCCTGCCCTTGCCTCTGGCTTGATTGGCCATATCGATCATTCTCCCGTCTTTGAGATAGTGCTTACCGGTCGGGACAGCGCCTTCGAATCAGGGTCACAAAACCGCCACAGGCGCCGCCTGCCCTGACGAATACCGATCCGCGGCGTCTGCACTACCCGGCTGGGTTCAGCGCTGTGGTCCTCAAAATACAGGGCATCGCCACGCAAATCAAGACCGTTATGCTCCCGTGTGATTGCCATGGAACGACATAACCGCCCCGGCCCCGACAACAATCGTGCCGGTTGCAGTTTGGGCGAACGGCGCCGCATGATCGATTCCCCCTCTGTCGGTTCAGCCGCCCGGATCAGCACCGCAGCCGCAAACCCCTCCCGCTCGGTTACGACATTCAAGCAGAAATACATGCCATATATGAAATAAACATAACTAAACCCGGGGGGGCCGAACATAACCGCATTGCGCGCTGTACGTCCGCGCGCGGCGTGACAGGCGGGATCATCCTGACCGATATAAGCCTCCACCTCGACCACCCGCCCGGCAACTCTTCCCTCCGGGCCAACCCGCACCAGCACCTTGCCGATCAGATCCCGAGCCACATCCAGAGTGTCTCGGGCGTAGAACGACCTTGGTAAACACGTCTTCTGCATTGAATAATCAGGAAGGCACAGCCGGCGGTGCCGTCTGCAGCCGACCGGCGGCGCGGTCGAAATCGAGGGCCAACTGCTCCGGATGATGCGCATCACTGCCCAGCCGGTCCACCATCACCCCCGCCTCGCGCGCCGCCATGATCACGGCATCCGTCGGATAGTAGTGGCCCCGCCCGTGACGAATCCCGGACGTGTTGATCTCCAGCGCCGTGTGCGTCTTCACACAGGCCGAAAAGAGCCTCTCCACGTGCCCCTCATGCAGCGTGAGCATATCGGCTCCATAGAACCCCGGGCCATACCTCAGGTAATACGGCACATGCGCCATCGCATCAAACAGACCGCTGGCAGCGGCAGCACGCGCCTGCTCAAAGTACTTCGCAGCAAAAACGCCCGCGTCATAGCGGCCAAAGCACGCCTTGACATTGTGCTGTGAACACAGGCAGATGTGCTCCAGTTCATGAATGCCACACAGGACATAGTCAAAGTCCCACACACGCCGAAGCTGCTCAACCTGCCCTTCACAGCCCGGATACCAGCCAAACTCCACACCCAGAAGCACTCGCAGGCCTCTGGTCCCGAATACCGCCCGTGCCTCTGATACCGCTTCGACATACGGCCGCAGGTTCTCTACAGTAGCGGGCCGGTCGACCCCGCCCACCCGGATGAAATTGACCAACCCGTCAGAGTCGGGATTGGCATCAAAGTGAGTCGTAAAACACAGCCCGGCCAGACCACGCGCAAGCGCCCGCTGGCAGAAATCCCTCACCGTCCCTTCGGCGTCCACGGAGAAATCGGGGTGCACGTGGTAGTCTGTCAACTCGCCCGTTCGCAACGGACTTTGATCATACTGCTCAGGCAAGACCGCCCTCCACCAGAAACGGGTTGCTCACCCGCTCAGCACCCACTGTCGTATGCGGACCATGGCCGGGATAGCAAATAATCTGATCAGGCAGGCGAAGAATCTTGGAGCGAATACTCTCCAGCAAAGTCCTCATGGAACCCCCCGGCAGATCGGTGCGTCCGATACCGCCGGCAAAAAGCGTGTCCCCGCAGAACAGACGCCCCTCGGACTCGTCCAGATAGCACACGCCGGCGGCAGTATGACCCGGCGTCATCAACACGCGCAGGGTCAGGCTCCCGATTTTGATCACCTGCTCGTCCTCCACCAGATGATCCGGCTCGGGCGCAACAATGGGAACGCCCAGGAAGGCAGACACGTTCGCGGACGGATTAGCCAGCAGCTCCTGCTCACCATTACCGACATAAACAGGGATCTCGAACCGGTTCTTGATATCCTCTACGGCAGCAATATGGTCCCCGTGGCCGTGCGTCAGCAGCACCGCCCGTGGCACAAAACCAGCATTGTCGACCGCGGCCTCTATCCGCTGGGCATCGAACCCGGGATCGATAATGACCCCGTCACCCGAACCGGGATCCCAATACAGATAGCAGTTGACCTCGAACGGCCCCACTACGATACACAGCAGTTCCATACTGCCGCCAGAGTATTCGCCGGACCGCCTTTTGTCAACCGAATTCGCCTTCTCAATCCGCCGCGGTCGCCTGCGCCCACAGCCGACTTTGTGAAACTATTCCCGAACTCGACCCGAAAGCCATTGACCCGACACGTCAAGGCCCCTATATTCTTCGTTTCTTGAGGCGAGAGGAATTATGGCACTTTTGACAGAGATAAAAGGACGCCTCCCGGAGCTCAAAGAACGCCTCGACAAACTTGCGGGGTTTCTTTGACTTGGATACGCGCCAGACGAAGATAGCACAACTGGAGAAGCGCTCGACCGCAGAGGATTTCTGGAACGACAATCAGGCCGCGCAGGACGTTCTCAAGGAGATCTCCGCTCACAAAAAGTGGGTGCAGGCACATGAGAGCATCGCTTCCGACTTGGGCGACCTGATCGAGCTGACCGAACTGACCGAGGACGATGACGGCGCCGAGGCGCAGGAACTCAAGAGCAATGCGGACAGCATCGCCCAACGGCTGGAGGAACTCGAGTTCGAGGCCCTCCTGTCCGGACCCGATGATCACCGCGATGCTATCCTGACCATCCATCCGGGAGCAGGCGGTACCGAATCCCAGGACTGGGCCGACATGCTCTTCCGGATGTACAACCGCTGGGTGGAACGAAGAGGCTTTGCGATGGAGCTCATCGACTACCAGCCGGGCGAGGAAGCCGGCCTGAAGTCCGCCGCCATGGAAATCAAGGGCGAGTATGCCTATGGCTTCCTGAAAGCCGAATCCGGCGTCCATCGCCTCGTCCGCATTTCCCCCTTCGATGCCAGCGCCCGGCGACACACGTCGTTCGTGTCGGTACATGTCCTGCCCGTCATCAGCAGCAACGTCGAGATTGAGATCAAGGATGAGGAAGTACGTGTCGACACCTACCGCGCCAGCGGTGCCGGCGGCCAGCACGTCAACAAGACCTCCTCGGCCATCAGACTGACGCACGAACCCACCGGTATCGTCGTCACCTGTCAGTCCGAACGGTCACAGCACAAGAATCGTGACGCCGCCTTTCGGGTCCTCCGGGCACGCCTCTATGAACTGCAGCGGCAGGAAGAGGCCAAAAAGATGCAGAAATACGAGGCCGGCAAAAAGAAGATCGAATGGGGTTCTCAGATCCGCTCCTACGTATTCCATCCCTACAACATGGTCAAAGACCACCGCACCGACGCCGAGACCGGCAACGTGCAGGCGGTTATGGATGGCGATATCGACCGCTTCATTGAGGCCTACCTGTCGGACCCGGAACTGAACGATGCCCTGAGCATAAGCGAAGGGAATACTAAAGACAAAAGCGAGTAACCACTATATTTACGGACCTCTGCAATGAACGTACTAAGCAAAATCAAAGACCGCGCACGCAAGGCGAAACGCCGAGTGGTGCTGCCCGAGGGTACCGAACCCCGCGCCATCCAGGCCGCAAAGAAGATCGTCTCCGAGGAACTCGGTGCCGTAACGCTTCTCGGCGATGAGAAGCAAGTCGAGAAACTGGCCGCTGAACACGGCCTCAATCTGGGCAAAGTCGAAGTCATCAATCCGGCCCATGGCAAGGACTTCAACCGCTTCGTGGCCGACCTTGTCGAACTCCGCAAGCACAAAGGCCTGACCGAGCAGCAAGCCGAATCCCTGATGATCAGCCCGCTGTATTACGGCGCTATGATGGTGCGCCACGATATCGTCGATGCCAGCGTGGCCGGTTCCGTCAACACCACCGGAGATGTCCTCCGGGCCGCTATTCATGTCCTGGGGCTCGCCCCGAACATTAAGGTGGTCTCAAGCTGCTTTCTGATGAGCCTGCCGAAGTTTGGCGACGAACTCGACAAACCCTTCATGTTCGGTGACTGCGCCGTTGTCCCCAACCCAAGTGCCGAGGAACTGGCCTCTATCGCTGCCAGTACCGCCGCCACGATGAAGAGCCTGCTGGATATCGAGCCACGCGTGGCCATGCTTTCTTTTTCGACCAAAGGCTCTGCGAAGCATGCCGATGTCGACAAGGTCCTCAAGGCCCTCGAGATCCTGAAGCAGAACCATCCGGACATCAAGGCTGATGGTGAGTTGCAGCTCGATGCGGCTGTGATCCCCTCCATCGGTAAACGCAAAGCACCGGACAGCGAAATCGCCGGACAGGCCAACGTGCTCATCTTCCCCGACCTCGATGCCGGCAATATCGGCTACAAGCTTACCGAGCGGTTTGCCGGGGCCTCGGCGACCGGCCCCATCATCCAGGGTCTCGCCAAACCGGCCAATGACCTGTCACGCGGCTGCTCCGCCGAAGATATCGTCAACGTTAGCGCCATTGCCATGCTGATGAGAGGGTAGGTTCATGAGTCTCAGTCAAATTGCACGGGAGATCGCCGAGTCTCCGACTCTTGTGATGAACGAGAAGGCCCGCCTCCTTCGCGAGAAGGGCGAAAAGGTGATCCATCTCGGAGCCGGCGAACCCAAGAGCAAGGTCCCTGTCGATGCCATCCTCGCGGCTGCCGGAAAGCTCACTACCGGTGAGATCCGCTATACCCCCACGGAGGGCATCCCGGCCCTGATAAAGGCCATCATTCGCTACACCGAGGAATACTACAACAAGATCGTCACCAAGGACAACATCGTCGTCCATGCCGGTGCCAAGCAGGCCTTCTATAACCTCATGATGACCCTGCTCAACCCCCAGGACGAGGTCATAATAGTAGCCCCCTACTGGGTCAGCTATCCCGAGATCGTCAAGATGCTCTACGGCGTCCCGGTCATCGTCAAACCAGAGGACGGGCGCTTCTATCCGCGCATGGAGGACATCGTTCAGAATGTCGGCTCCTATACCAAGGTGATTGTCATAAACAGCCCCAACAACCCGTCGGGAATTGTCTATCCCCCGGAGTTGATTAGAGAGCTGGTTGAATACTGTGAGAAGAAGGAAATCTGCCTGGTGATGGACGACATCTATCACCGGCTCGTCTTCGGCAAGAACAGATGGGTCTCGGCCTACGACTTCGCCAAAGACCAATCCGACAACTCCCGACTGGTCGTTATCAACGGTGTCTCCAAATCCTACGCCATGACCGGCTTCAGAATCGGCTGGACAGTCGCCAATCCGAAGATCACCAAGGTGATGATTAATGTCGCCGCCCAGAACACCTCCTGCCCGGCGGTCATCCTGCAGCAGGCAGCAGCGGGAGCGCTGAACGGCATCCAGTCCGGTATTGAGAACCTCCGCCTCACTCTCGAGAACAACTCCAAGGTGATGATGAACGAACTGAACTCCTTCACCGATGTGCGCACGGTGCCACCCGATGGCACCTTTTACTGCCTACCAGACTTCAGCGCCTACGAGAAAGATTCCGTCAAGCTGTCGAAGTTCCTTCTGGAGAAAGCACTGGTCGTCACGGTGCCGGGCAGGGAGTTCGGTTGCGAGGGGCACCTCCGCCTCTCTTACTGCGGCACCATCAAGGAGATCATGGAGGGCGTGGCTCGCATCAAGTGGGCACTCGATCCGGAATCACCCAACGAGATCTACATCGGCGATCGCAAGCTCAGGAGGGACTGGAAATGAACCCATACATCATCGACATCAAGTCGCCGACTCATCCTCAGCGAACCGCGGTCAAAAGCGAGTACGGGCTGTCCAAACACGGCCTGACCCACCTGAATAACGTGTACTGGAACCTGCCGACAGAATCGCTCTATGAGGAAGTCATCTTCCGCAGCGAGGGCCACATCTCGCACATGGGACCCGTCATCGTCAACACCGGCAAACACACCGCTCGCGCCGCCAACGACAAGTTCATCGTCAAAGAGGCCTCAACCGAGGACAAGGTCTGGTGGGGGCAGTACAACCGCCCCATCAGCCTCGATAAATTCAATCTGGTTCTCAACAGACTTCAGGGATTCCTGCAGGGACGGGATCTGTTCGTGCAGGACTGCTACGGCGGAGCCGACAAGAACTACCGCCTGCCCGTACGCATCATTACCGAATACGCCTGGCACAGCCTGTTCGCCCGCAACATGCTCATAATGGCAGACACCAACGAGGAACTGCGGCAGTTCGTCCCGGAGTTCACCGTTCTGGCCGTCCCCTCGTTCAAGGGCGTCCCGGAAATCGACGGCACCGTCTCAGATACGTTCATCCTGCTGAACTTCGATCAGAAACTCTGCATCATCGGCAACTCCGGCTACGGAGGCGAGATCAAGAAGGCTGTGTTCACCGTCCTCAATTACCTGTTGCCGCTTGAGGGCGTCCTCACCATGCACTGCTCGGCCAATGTCGGCCACAAGGGCGATACCGCGCTGTTCTTCGGCCTCTCCGGCACCGGGAAAACCACTCTCTCTGCCGACCCCAATCGCGGTCTCATCGGCGATGACGAGCACGGCTGGTCTGATGAGGGCATTTTCAACTTCGAAGGCGGCTGCTACGCCAAGGTCATCGCCCTCTCTCCCACCGCCGAGCCGCAAATCTATGCTTGCACCCGCAAATTCGGCACCGTGCTGGAGAATGTCGTCTTCGACCCCGTCACCCGGCAGCTTGACCTTGATGATGAAACCATGACCGAGAACACACGGGCGGCCTACCCCCTGCAGTACATTGAGAATGCCGTTCCGACCAAGATGGGCGGTCACCCGAAAAACATCATCATGCTCACCTGCGATGCCTCCGGCGTCATGCCGCCAATCGCCAGACTCACGCCCGAGCAGGCCATGTATCACTTCATATCGGGTTACACATCCAAGGTCAGTGGCACCGAAATTGACCTCGGCAAAGAACCGGAGATCACCTTCAGCGCCTGCTTCGGCGCCCCGTTCATGGTACACCATCCGGCCTACTACGCCGAAATGCTCAAGAACAAAATGCTCAAACACAACGTCAACTGTTGGCTCGTCAACACCGGCTGGACCGGCGGGCAGTACGGCATCGGAAAACGCATGTCGATCCGGCACACCCGCGCCCTGCTCAATGCAGCGCTCTCCGGGGACCTGCTGGATTGCGAGTTCTATACCGACCCGCTGTTCGGCTTCAAAGTGCCAAAAGAGGCCCCGGAGGTCCCCAAAGAGATCCTCAACCCGGCCAACACCTGGCACGACAAAAAGGCCTACAAGGATAAGTATCTCATGCTGGCCTCGTTGTTCATAGAAAACTTCAAGAAGTTCGCCGACGGCACGCCCGAGGAAGTCCTCAAGGCCGGGCCGGTCAAACGAGATTTCCAGCCGGGAGTTGTGGATTAGCAACATTTGGAAGTACTAACTCGTTGCCCTCTGTCGCCCCGCGGCAGGGGGCAACCGACCTTCGGGAAGACAACCATGCCAACTTACGAGTACCGATGCGATGCCTGCGGCCACACCTTCGAGGAGTTCCAGGCCATTTCCGCACCACCAGTCGATCGCTGCCCCAAATGCGGCGGCGTCCCCCGCCGCTTGATTTCTGGCGGTACCGGGCTGATCTTCAAGGGATCGGGCTTCTATATCACCGACTACCGCAACAAGAAACACACCAACGGCGATTCGACAGATGGCAGCAAGACCGACACCCCCGCGAAAACAGACGTCAGGGATTCAACAAGGAAAACGGACTCCGCCGCTACCGGTACCAGCAAACCGCCCGCCGATAACTGATTGTGGCTGTCGTGAACTACGATACACTCCGCTCCGCCCTGAGCGAGCCGGATCGCCTTGTCACTGACCTCACCGACTACGAGGCCTACACCCACGATGCCACCGCCGACACTGGCTTGCCCGGCGCCATCGTCTTTGCAGCCAGTGCCAACGATGTCCACACCACGCTCTCATTCTGCCACTCACACCACCTGCCCGTTGTCCCCCGGGGCGCCGGCACCGGCCTGTCCGGAGGGTGCGTGCCGAGTCAGGGCGCTCTCGTCCTGTCAACAGAGAAAATCGATCACCTCGAAATTCTGCCCCAGGAGAAGGTAGCCATCTGCGGACCCGGAGTCATCTCCTGCGACCTGGTCGAGGCCGCCGAGGCCGTCGGCCTGACCTACCCCCCCGACCCGGCCTCATGGACCGAATCGACGCTCGGCGGCAACGTCGCCGAAAACGCCGGCGGGCTGCGCTGTGTGCGCTTCGGCGTAACCCGCGATTACGTCCTCGGCCTTCAGGCTGTCACCACCGATGGCTCCACCCTAAACACGGGCTGGTTCACGCAACGCCCGAACTTCGAAATCGGCGAACTGCTCATTGGCTCCGAGGGAACGCTCGCGGTCATCACAGGTATCGCCGTCGCCCTGATCGAGCCAATCGGCCGCGGCACGACCATTCTGGCCGCCTTCGCCAGACCCGAAGACGCCGCTCAGACCATCTTCGCCCTGCGCCAGGGAGGTGTCGTGCCGACTGTCATGGAGTTTATGGACGGCGACGCTATCGAGTGCTCCAACGCCTGCGAACCAGCCGAGGGGCTGCTGAAAGCCACGGCATTGCTCTTGTTCGAATCCGACCCCCGACGCACCGATATGGACAAACAGATCAAAGCCGCTTGTACCGAAAACTCCTGCATTCTCCTGAAATCCGAACCTGACCCAGCCCGCACCGACGACCTCTGGCGTATCAGGCGAAATCTGTCAAAGGCTATCAAGGAAGCCGCCGCCCTGCGCATTTCCGAGGATGTCGCCGTACCCATCTCGCGTTTCCCGGACCTGGTGGCCTTCGTCGGCCAGTTGAACCGAACCAGCCCCTACCGCATCAATGCCTTCGGCCACGCCGGCGATGGCAACCTGCATGTGAGTTTCCTGGCCAAACAGGACACACCGACAGCCCGCCAGGACATCGACCGCCTGGTGGAAACGCTCATGCACAAGACTATCGAACTCGGCGGCACGCTCACCGGCGAACACGGTATCGGGCTGGCCAAACGACGGCTCCTGCCGCTTGAGTTCGACCAGCCAACGCTGCAGTTCATGCGCTCCGTCAAGGATGTCTTCGACCCGTCCGGCATCATGAACCCGGACAAAATATTCCCCGTTTCGCCTCCTCCGTAACTTTTTGCCCGGGGCTCACTTGACAACAGTTTGGCGCAGTTGTATAATCGCCACGATGTGACGCCAGTCACCGTCTCAAACGGGAAGGTACAAAGAGCATTTCTTATAGGAATCCGATACACGGAAGGAGCCTTCGCATGGCAAAGACAATCAAAGAGAAATTCGAAAGTCAAATCCCTGCGCTGCGCGAGGAGCGCACCAAACTCGTCAAGGAGCATGGCGACTTCAAGATCTCCGACTGCACTGTCGCTCAGGCGATAGGCGGGATGCGCGGCGTCAAAGGTATGGTCTGCGACACCTCCGTCGTGGAGCCTGACAAGGGACTCATCATTCGTGGCGTTCCGATCATGGAACTCACAAAGAAGCTACCGGAAGAAATCTTCTGGATGCTCCTCATCGGCAAACTCCCCACCAAGGATGAACTCGCCGGTTTCCAGAAGGAGCTGAAGGCGCATGGTGAGGTGCCCAACTACGTCTGGCGCATCCTCAAAGCAATGCCCAAAACCTCGCACCCCATGGCCATGCTCGACACCGCGATTCTCGCCATGGAAAACGAATCCATCTTCCGCAAGCGCTATGCTGAAGGCATGTCCAAGATGGACTACTGGGAACCCACCCTCGAGGATGCCATGCGCGTGATGGGAACCATCCACACCATCGCCGCCGGTGTCTACCGCATCAAGTACAAGAAGGGTGATCTCATTGAGCCCTCCAAGAAACTCGACTGGGCTGCCGACTTCGCCAAGATGCTCGGCCTGCCGCCGAAGAAGGGTGAGACCTACGATATGATGCGCCTGTATCTCACCCTCCACTGCGATCATGAGGGCGGCAACGTGTCAGCCAACACCTGCCACACCGTCGGTTCCGCTCTGTCCGATCCGTTCTACGCCGTCAGTGCCGGCCTGAACGGCCTGGCCGGTCCTCTGCACGGACTGGCCAACCAGGAGTGCCTCAACTGGGTACTGGAGACCATCGACAAGTTCGGCGGCGCCCCGACCGAAAAGCAGATCGAGGAGTACGCCTGGGAAACCCTCAATTCCGGCAAGGTCATCCCCGGCTACGGTCACGCCGTTCTGCGCGTCACCGATCCCCGCTTCACCGCCTTCCTCGAGTTCGGACGCAAGAATCTCAAGAAAGACCCCGTCTTCATGACTGTCTCCCGCGTCTACGACGTGGTCCCGGAAGTGCTCAAGAAGCATGGCAAGGCCAAGAACCCGTGGCCGAATGTCGATGCCGGCTCCGGCTCTATCCTCTACAACTATGGCCTCAAGGAGTTTGAGTACTACACGGTTCTGTTCTCAGTCTCACGTGCGATGGGTATGCTGACTCAGCTGGTGCTCAACCGCGCCCTCGGTACCCCCATCACCCGTCCGAAATCTGTCAGCACCGAGTGGCTGAAGAAGCAGGTCGGCATGAAGTAAGCAGATCACTGCTGATTCAATATACGAAGGCGACCCCGGATGGGGTCGCCTCTCTTGTTTGAATATCATCCCCGGCAATCACGACATGCCGTCTTCCACCAGAAAACTGCTATGCTGAAACCAATGGCAGCGTCAACACAAACCGCGCCCCGCCGGTGTACTCCGTGTCCAGACGCACCTCACCGCCAAGATCAATCATGATCCGATCAACCGTTGCCAAACCCAGCCCCGTGCCACTCTCCTTGGTCGTGAAGTAGGGCGTAAACACCTTTGACTGTATGTCCCGCGGGATACCCGGACCGCTGTCAGCAAAGACCAGGTGCGCACGCTTACTGTCGGTCATCAATTCTATCGTAATCACCGTCTCCTCTTCCCCGGCAAGTGCCTCCTTCGCGTTGGCAAACAGATTCGCCAGAACCTGCCTGAGAGCATCAGGATCACTTCTGACAACCACCGGGCTCCCTGCTACCTCCAGATTCAGCGCGATCCCCAACTGGGCGGCCTCCGGCTCCCACAGGCGCACCTGCTGGACCAGCAGATCGTTCAGATCGACCTCGGACTTCCTGCGCCCATTCTCTCGAGCCAGCGCCAAAAAACGCGTGATGATGTCGTTCAGGCGTCTCGTCTCCGACCGAATCTGCTGCGTGAACAGCATGTACTGCTCCTCATCCTGCCTCGGCGAGAACTCCGAGGCCAGACGCTGCGCCGCGATCGATATCGTATTCAGCGGATTGCGAATCTCATGTGCCACGCCCGCCGCCAGATCTCCCAGTTCGGAAAGGCGTTCCCGACGGGCCGCCTTCTCCTGAAGCTCACGAATGCGTGAAATGTCATATACCACGGCCACAAACCGCGCTCCCGCTTCACCGGCGGCCTCCAGACGCGAAAGGGCAACCAGCAATGTCCTGCGCTCCTCTCCGCGAGAGATGGCGATTTCGATCTCACCGGTATCACCGGGCACCGAACGTATCCTCTCGAAGGCCAGCGCCGTGTCTGCGACCACACTATCCCACGGCCTGCCGACACACTCACCGCAAACAAAAATACGGTCGAAGGCACGGTTGGACATGGTAATCACGCCGGCCTCATCGATGGCCGCCACACCGGTGCGCATCTCGTCGAACACCTTGTCGGTCACCGTCTTGATACTGCGGTACTCCCGCCGGAACTGCCTCCCCCGCAGGCGACTCTGAATGTACAGCAGGATCACCAGAACCAGCAGAAACAACACCGCCGAAACAGTCACCATCTGCAGATCAAATCCGCGCTTCACATCATGATAAGTCTCCAGCGAAAGCCCAACACGCAACACGCCCACCGGATAATCCACTGTCGCGAACGGTCGCACCAGCTCCAGTACCTCCTTGTCCTGAAACACGTACGTCCGGTGGCTCACCGAATCACTGTCAAAGGCCCCCCGCAGAAAAGGGTCAGCCTCTATGGCCAGCAGCGGCCCCGGCTTGCGTGACGCAAACACAATGCCGTCTGTCGTCTGATAGATGATGTACTCCACCCCCTGTTCACGCGCCATTGCCTGAGCAAGGTAGCCAATCTGTGTCCTGCGTAAACCATCCATATAGAACAGCGCTTCCTCGGCAAGCAGTATGACGTAGCTAAGGTTGTTCGAGATCTGCAGGTAATACAACACCCCCTCATTGCCGTTCTCACTGTCCAGCAGAAGGCTGAAATTCGCCTCCGGGTTGGCCCACAGCTCAGCCACTTCCTCCTCGACAAAAGCCGGCAACGCCCCCGGCAATGGTCGAGCGATACCGCGCGCAACAAGATCAGCAGCCGTGTCAAACGCCAGCACAGCCAGTAACCCGTGCGACTGCGCCACACGCGTCAGAAACATATCTGTAAGAGAGTCAGGCTGCTGCTCGGTGATGCGGATGACAATCTCTCCGTACCGCCGCTGCAGCAGGTAGTCCGCAAACTGCTCGGCCTCCATGGCATTGTCCGACGCCAGCGCCAGAGCTTCAGTGAACGCCGTCCCCTGCTTGACCAGCAACAGAAAACTGTCGCGTCGGCTCTCGGAGATCGTTATCCACGTGAGCGCAAAAACCGCGACCGCCAACAGGATGGAGGCAATCACTATGAAGCGCGGGGGAAGCCCCCTGTCTGGGCGATCCGAGGAATCAATCATAAACGGAAGCTACCGAAGTCCTGAGAACTAATCAACTATGACTTCTACCGCCGGTCAGACTCCAGGATCCGCGCGGCCAGAACACCACTTTCAACCTGCTCGCCCATCTGGTCGATCGGCAAGGTGAATCGGAAACACGCCCCGCCATCACACTCGTATCCTATCTCACCCCCGTGAAGCTCCACCAGTTTGCGGCATGTGAGCAGACCAAAACCGATCGCCTTCCGCTTGGTGGTAAACTGCTGATCGAACAGCTTGGGCTGCATCTTCTCCGGCACCCCGGGACCATTGTCACAGACCTCAACGACGGCCTCGTGCCCCGGCCCCGGACGCGTCCGAACGGCCAGTTTCCTCCCCGATTGCCCCCGTGTGGCATCGGCCCCGTTGTGGAGCAAATTCACCAGGATCTGCTGCACAGCGGCCACGTCAAGGGCCACCAGCGGTAACTCAGCGGACAGATCAATCTCAATCTCAACATCGTCAAAACGGTTCTGGGGCCGCAGAAACGCCATCAGGTTCTGAATGAGCTGGTTCAGGTCGGTCTTGTAGAAGCGCATTTCATCCTCATGGTCCAGTAACCCGTCGGAGAACCGCGTAATGCGAGCTACGGTCGCCTTCATCAATTCCAGCTTCTGCTCGATCTTCTCGGTCTTGCCTTTCTTCATCAGAAGCGGCATCAACTCAATGTTGCCCTGAAGAATCGCGAGGTAGTTGTTAATCTCGTGAGCAATGTCTCCAACCATCTCACCCCGCGTGTAGTAGCGGTCAATCCTGATCATCATCTCCTGGAAGCTCTTGCTCTCGGAAATGTCCCGGACCAGCAGCAGCCAGGCCGGCATCTGCAACTCGGTGTGTTGCAGTGACACGACAGTCAGGTACGCCGGGAAAAGCTCGTCTTCGCGCGTCCGGCACAGCACCTCAAAAGCGCATTCTTTGGCCCCGGGCTCCATCTGCCCCAGCCGCTGGAAGCTCTTCTCATCGAACAGCCCCTCCACCGACTTCCCCAGCACCTCGTCTGCCTCCCACCCAAGCAGTTCCTGTGCCCGACGGTTGTACAGCAACAAGGTCCCGTCAGCAGACACTGTCATCACCCCGGCCACAGTATGGTCAATCAGTGTTCCCAGGAACGTCTGCCACTGCGTCAGCACGGCGTTGGTCCTGGCGTGCAACTGATTGGCCTCTCGCAGGCGGCTCTGGTTCGTCCACAGCGATTGCGCCATCTCATTGTATGCCTGTTCCAGCTCGCGCAACTCACCGTCGCCGCCGGTCTCAACCAACTGGTGAAGGCGGCCATCCCGGGTACTGCGAAGCCCGTGGATCAGACGACGAATCGGATCCTTGAACTTCCTGTCGACAAAGTACGCCGTCAACAGCGCTACCAGTATCGACACCAGAAGCAGCATACCCAGGGCATACACCAGATCGCTGCGCTGAGAAATGTGCCAGTCATGGCCTGCTCCAACCACCAGTACCGCCGGCATGGAGTCGAAAAGATCAAAGCGGTAATAGTAGGTGGCGTAATCAGAACTGTGAATGGCCGGGATCATAAACCCGGCCCCTCGTTCCATCAGGCTGCGAACGACACGAGCATCGACCTCCGGTCCGTCCGTCGACACGACCGCAAGCGAATCAGCCCCCGGTTGATCACATGAATACGACAACAGCGAATACAGCAGACCATCCGGCTGCGTAACGAATACCTCACCATAGAGGATATCGTCGAATTGCAGCAGCTCATTGGCAAACTGCGCCTGAATCTCCGAGCCAGACGGCTGGCTCGGATCTATGGGCATGGTGAGGGACTGCGATGAAAGCCACCTCGTGAGCACTTCGTAGCGCCCCTCCATCTTCAGCATGTCATCCCCGACAGTAAACCGCTGCTGGGGATAGAACAGAATCAGGGCCAGGGCAGCGAAAATGAAGGTTACCTGTATGGCGATCAGGTAGACGAATCGCGAATGAAGGGCCGGTCTACTTCTCACAACTACCGCCCGGAAGAGTGGGTTAGCGCTTTGGTATCGGCCTCGGGCCGGAGCTTCTTCCGTATCAGTCTATGTATCGGCAGGTCACAAGAATCCTGCGCCCGCAGCCGGGACAACAGGCATAAAAAAACTGGGAGTGGTGGAGGGGGGATGCCCGACGAGTACGTCAGGTGGCTGGTATTCCAGCGCACACCACTCCCAGGAATTGCTAACCCGGGATCTTCCTTATGGACTGGCGTTGTGCACATCAGTAGACAGCAACTAACGTGCCCACCGGTGAGGGGCCGACGGCAGGTTTCCGGCCGGCACCGCAGGCGGCTGACCGGCAATCACTTGGAGCCAGCACCAGACAAGTGCTGGCGGTGAAGGATCACGAGAGGAGAGTGTATTCTCCCATACACCCTGTGCAGCTGCTTTCAGGACACGCTCGTCGGACTTCCGCCCTTCTACTATACAGGCAGTATCCTGAAACCACACAGAAAACAGACGACTCACAAGAGTCGTCTGTTCAATACCTGATCACAGATTCAACGGAATCTCGTCAGTATTCAGGGCTGCGGCGCCGGAAAAATCAGGCGTTTCGAACCGGCGACTTCTTGTCCTCCAGTTCCTCCATCCGTCGCTCTGCCGCCACGGCGGCCGTCGTACCGTCGCCGACCGCGTTGGTGATCTGGCGCACCAACTGATGGCGAACATCGCCCACAGCAAAGATGCCCTTGACCGAGGTCTCCATCTTCTCATCAGTGAGAATGTACCCGTTCTGGTCCTTGCGGATCGATTCGCGCACCAAATTGCTGTTCGGACGAAATCCCAGGAACGGAAACACGGCCCCGACTTCAAGCGAGGACTTCTTGCCCGTCTTGACGTTCTTCAACGACAGATGGGTCACCTGCCGCTCATTGCCGTTGATCTGCTCGACAACAGTGTCCCAGATAAACTCTATCTTGGGATTATCGAACGCCCGCTTCTGAATAATCTTGGCTGCGCGGAGTTGATCCCGACGGTGAATGATATACACCCTCGAAGCAAACTTCGTCAGGAAACCGCCCTCTTCGACAGCCGCGTCACCACCACCAACAACCGCAATCACCTGATCACGAAAGAACGCCCCGTCGCAGATGGCACAGTAGGAAACACCTTTGCCCGTGTATTCTTCTTCTCCGGGGACGCCAAGATAAACGGGCGAGCCGCCCGTGGAAAGAATGACCGCCTTTGCCCGATACATATCACCGGAGGAACACTTAACAACCCGATCGTCACCGTCGCAGTAGACCTCCACCACCTCGTCGGTACCAATCTCCAGCCCAAACTTCTTCGCATGATCGGCCATCTTCATCGACAATTCGGCCCCGGAAATCAACTCGAACCCCGGGTAATCCTCCACCTCGGCAGTGTTGGCAATCTGACCGCCGAGCAGGCCCTTCTCAATAACAATCGTCTTGCGGCGCGCACGAGCACCATAAAGACCGGCCGTCAGCCCCCCGGGGCCCCCTCCCACGATAACTAACTCATAATGCTTCTCTTCAGCCATCTTCTCACCTCACGTATCGTCGCAACCCGGCCTCAAAGCCAACCGGCCGGAACTCCATTTTCTCCTGCAACAGACCATTGTCACCGGTGTTCCCGCCGACCAGCATGGCTATCTGGTCGCGAGTAATCGGCGCCGGAGTCAGGATGGTCTCCGCCAACGCCGCACCCATGCGCGCCACGAACACCGGCACCGGCACTGTCAGGCGCCTGTTTCCCGTAACCCGCATAATGATATCCAAAATCTGTCGATATTCAAGCTTTTCAGGCCCACCGATCTCAAAAATCTCCCCGTGAGTACTATCTGTAATCAGACCCCGCGTCATGACATCCACCACATCATCAATCAACACCGGCTGCAGGCGATACCGTCCATCCCCAATAACCGGTACCACAGGAGCCTTGCGGATCATCGAACGAAGCATCGTCACAAACCCGTCTCCCGGACCATGGATCATCGACGGTCGCCAGATGTTCCACGAAAGCCCCGATGTCTGCACGGTCTGCTCAGCATCATACTTGCTCCGATGATAGGCAGTCTTCGCACCGGAAGCAGTACCCATAGCCGACAAGTACACGATATGCCGCACACCGGCCTCCTTTGCCGCGTGCACGACATACTCGGTGCCCCGAGATACCGTGCGTTCAAACGTGTTGGTCTCCGTCTCGACGATGATCCCCACCAGGTGCATGACTACCTCGGCCCCGGCGAACGCCTGCACCAGTGATTCCTGATCATGCACCGACCCCTGCCTGGTCTCCAAACGTCCCGAAACAGCAGAGTCGCTCTCCAGCGGCTTGCGATGCCTGACCGCGATCACATCGTGGCCGGCATCCAGCAACTTCGAGACCAGGTGCCCGCCCACGAATCCGGTTGCACCTGTTACGGCTATCTTCACCAGTCGATTCCCTTCTGCGCCAGGATACCCTGCTGGTACGGGTGCTTGATCTCTTTCATCTCCGTAACCAAATCCGCCCTCTCGACCAGCCAGTCGGGCGCATCGCGGCCAGTGATGACCACATGCTGCTCCTCAGAACGCGCCTCCAGCAAAGACTCAACGTCGCCCCGATCTATCAACTCCAGCTTCAAAGCCACGTTCAGCTCGTCAAGAATCACCAGCGGGTACTCCCGGCTGGCAATCTTCTCGCGCGCAAACGCCACACCCTCTTTGGCTGCAGCGATGTGCACCGAGCGCTCCTTGGTATCATCAACGATTCCAACGAATCCCTCGCCAACCGTATGCAGCTCAACTTCCGGCGCCAGACGCCGCACCCCACGCAGCTCCCCGTACTTCCAGCTTCCCTTGACGAACTGCACTATGCACACCCGCCAACGGTACCCCAGCGCCCGCACGCACATCCCCAGCGCAGCAGTAGTCTTCCCCTTGCCGTGGCCGGTGTACACGATCAACAGGCCGCGCTTATCCTCGCTCTCACCGGGGTTGACATTGTCAATCATACCAAATCGCTCCTCCGTCATGTGTGCATTGGCTCTACGATTGAACACCACCAGTGTCCCTGTTGTTTCTACATGCGAAAAAACCTGACAAATTGGTACAAAAATACTTGCCATCTAATTGACTTCTTTGTCTATCTTATATTATTTGCTTGCAAGATAGGCAGGTGTCCTGTGTGACCGAGCCGCTGAAAGGGGCACCCGGCACGGTATGGCGGCTCTTGGAAGGAAGACTGACCATGCAATTCACCAAAGCCGAGGAATATGGCATCATGGGGGTTCTCTACCTGGCCGAAAAAAGCGAACCCCAGGTAACCCCGCTTTCGGAAATCTCCGAGGCCCGACAAATCCCGGAAAAGTTTCTGGCCAAGATATTCCAGTCATTGGCCAGGTCAGGTATCGTCAGATCGCATCGCGGTGTTCGCGGAGGTTTCACCCTGGCCCGGGACCCTTCCGAAATCGCCATCAAGGAAATCCTGGAATCCATCCAGGGTCCCTACCACCTGCTCAAGTCCGACGGTGATGGCCATCACGGCGAAGGTGCTCCGTTCAACGCCCTCCGCGAGTTGGTCATGATGGCCGAGCGACGGCTCTTGTCGGTCTTTGAGGAGCGAACTGTCGCTGATCTCGTTCGGTGGGAGAAAACCGAGTCGGTCTGCTGACATCGTCACCCGCGTTTCGCCCAGTTAGCCTGACTTTTCGGGGATATTCTGGTTTACAAGTGCCAGCCAAGGCCTTATCTTCCTTGCCCGATTGATATGAACTGGCTGACAAGGAGGATTTGGCTGTGCCCGTAATGCCGGATCGCTGGATCATTGACATGTCCCGAAATCATGGGATGATTGAACCCTTCAGCGAAAACCAGGTACGTCAAGGTATCAGTTTCGGCGTCTCGTCGTATGGATACGACATCTCCCTCGCCGATGAATTCAAGGTCCTGGACACCACCGGCCTCGCTGTCATTGACCCAAAGGCCGACCTCTCCGCTCACTATCGGGATATCACGGCGCCCTCCATCCTGGTCCCCCCGAATAGCTTCGTCCTGGGGCGCACCCGCGAGTACTTCCGCATCCCGCGTGACATTCTCGTCATCTGTCTGGGTAAATCAACCTACGCCCGCTGCGGCGTCATTGTCAACGTTACCCCTCTGGAGCCGGAGTGGGAAGGCTTCGTAACCATGTGTATTGCCAACACCTCCCCCCTGCCCGTCCGCCTGCATGCGGGCGAAGGCATCGCCCAAATCCTGTTCCTGCAGGCGAGCGAGAGCTGCCGCATCTCATATAAGGACAAGAAGGGCAAGTATCAGGCTCAACAGTCGATTACGCTCTCACGAATGACCGAATGTGTCGAAGAAGAAGATAAGTAGTTATTCATAGCTCAACTCTCAGGAGACAGTGTATATGCCACAGGAAACCCTTAAGGGAACATCACAAAGAAAATCCGTCGCAGGTGAAGGGAAACGGCAATTGGTCACTATCGACGGCAACACGGCGGCCTCATATGTCGCCCACGCCACCAATGAAGTGATCGCCATCTACCCCATCACGCCCTCGTCAGATATGGGTGAGCGCGCCGATGCCATGTCGGCCGCTGGTAAGTGCAACATCTGGGGGACGATTCCCGATGTCGTCGAAATGCAGTCCGAGGGTGGCGCCTCCGGTGCCGTCCATGGCGCCCTTACAACCGGTGCCCTGGTCACTACCTTCACAGCCTCCCAGGGCTTGCTTCTGATGATCCCGAACATGTTCAAGATCGCTGGCGAACTCACCCCGACCGTCTTCCACGTGTCGGCGCGAACCGTCGCCACCCACGCCCTCTCCATCTTCGGGGACCACAGCGACATCATGGCCACCCGATCCACCGGCTTCGGACTCATCGGCGCCAATTCCGTCCAGGAAGTCATGGACATGGCTCTCATAGCTCAGGCCGCTTCACTTGCCAGCCGGGTGCCGTTTGTACACTTCTTCGATGGCTTCCGCACCTCCCACGAGGTCCAGAAGGTCGAAGAGCTGACCCATGATGATATGCGCGCCATGATCCCGCAGGAGCTGGTCACGGCCCATCGCGAGCGAGCGCTGTCGCCGGATCGCCCCACCATTAAGGGTACCTCGCAGAACCCCGATGTCTTCTTCCAGCACCGTGAGACAATCAACCAGTTCTATATGGACGCACCACAGAAGGTGCAGGAAGCTATGGACCGCTTCGCCGAGATCGTCGGGCGCCACTATCACCTGTTTGACTATGTCGGTCACCCCGAGGCGGAACGCGTAATCGTCATCATGGGAACAGGCGCAGAGGTCGTCCACGAAACGGTCGAGCACATGGTCAACAAGGGCGAGAAGATCGGCCTTATCAAAGTCCGCCTGTATCGTCCCTTCTCAACAAAGCACCTCATGCAGGCCCTGCCGGCCACCGTCAAGCGGATCGCCGTCATGGATCGCACCAAGGAACCGGGCGCTATCGGCGAACCCATGTACACCGACGTGCAGTCAGCCATAAACGAAGCACTCGACAACGGTTTCGCTCCCTTCAAAGAGCGGCCGCTGGTGGTCGGTGGCCGTTACGGCCTCGGCTCGTCCGAGTTCAGCCCGCCGATGGTCAAAGCCATCTTTGACAACCTCGCCATCAAGGAACCCAAAAACCACTTCTCGGTCGGCATTACCGATGATGTCACCCACCTGTCTCTCGATGTTGACTACTCGTTCAATCTCGAAGGGCACAATTTCCGCGGCTTGTTCTACGGTCTGGGTGCCGATGGTACTGTCGGTGCCAACAAGAACTCCATCAAGATCATCGGAGAGAACACCGACCACTACGCTCAGGGCTACTTCGTGTACGACTCGAAGAAGTCCGGCGCTATCACCGTATCGCACGTTCGCTTCGGCGACGAATTGATCCGCAAGCCATACCTGATCACCTCCGCCCAGTTTGTCGCCTGTCATAACTTCTCATTCCTCGAGAAGTACAACATGCTCTCCGGACTGGTTGAGGGTGGCACCTTCCTGCTGAACGCACCCTTCGACAAAGACGAAGTCTGGGATCACATGCCGCGCGAGGTGCAGCAGCAGATCATCGACAAAAAGGCCGAGTTCTGGGTCATCGATGCTATCGAGGTGGCCAGGAAACTCGGTCTCGGCGCACGTATCAACATGATCATGCAGACAGCCTTCTTCCTGATTTCGAAGATTCTGCCTGAAGAGAAGGCCATCGAGGTCATCAAGCACATGATCAAGAAGACCTATGGCGCCAAGGGCGAGAAGGTCGTCAACATGAACTACGCCGCCGTCGATGCCGCCAAGCCACACCTGCAAAAGGTCAGCTACGCCGACAAGGTCACCAGCAAAATCTCCATGCCTCCAACCGTACCGGCTCACGCACCTGAGTTCGTCAAGACCGTGACCGCCGAGATCATCGCCGGGCGTGGCGACAAGCTTCCCGTGTCCGCATTCCCGAACGATGGAACATACCCGACCGGAACCACCCAGTACGAGAAGCGTAACATCGCGGTCGATATCCCCGTCTGGGAACCGGATATCTGCATCCAGTGCAACATCTGCTCCATCGTCTGTCCCCACGCCGCTATCCGGCCCAAGGTGTTCGAAAAGGAGATTGCAGATAAGGCCCCCGAAACCTTCAAGTATACCGAGGCTATGACCAAGCAGTTCAAGGGCCTGTACTACACTCTCCAGGTCGCCCCGGAAGACTGCACCGGCTGCGAAGTCTGTGTTCAGGCCTGCCCGGCTGTTGCCAAGGACGAGGACGGCAACAAGACCGACCATAAGGCCATCAACATGGCCCTGCAGGCTCCGCTGCGCGAACAGGAGGCGGAAAACTGGCGCTTCTTCATCGAAGACATCCCCAATCCTGATCCGGCCAGATACGGATTCAGCATCGAGAACACCAAGGGTTCGCAGTTCGTCAAACCGCTCTTTGAGTTCTCCGGCGCCTGCTCCGGATGCGGCGAGACACCGTACGTCAAGCTCATGACTCAGCTCTTCGGCGACCGCGCCCTCTGCGCCAACGCCACCGGCTGCAGTTCCATCTACGGAGGCAACCTGCCGACTACCCCGTACTGCCAGCGCTACGATGGCCGCGGCCCCGCATGGTCAAACTCCCTGTTCGAGGACAACGCCGAGTTCGGAATGGGCATGCGCCTGACTGCCGACAAGCTCAGCGCCTACGCCTTCGAACTGGTTCAGAAGATCGTGCCGGACATGTACAACGATCTGCGCGCAACCGACCAGAGCAGTCAGGACGGTGTCGAAAAACAGCGTGAACTGGTGGCTAAGCTCAAGGCCAAGCTGGAGACGCTCAACGGCAGCACCGAGGTGGCCGCTCTGAAGGCTGTTGCCGACTATCTTGTCCGTAAGTCGGTCTGGATCATCGGCGGTGACGGTTGGGCCTACGATATCGGCTTCGGCGGCCTCGACCATGTCCTGGCCTCGGGTCGCGATGTCAACCTGCTGGTGCTCGACACCGAGGTCTACTCCAACACCGGCGGCCAGATGTCAAAGGCCACACCGCGCGGCTCCATTGCCAAGTTCGCGGCAGCCGGCAAGCCGTTGATGAAAAAAGACCTCGGCATGATGATGATGGCCTACGGCAATGTCTATGTCGCCCAGATCGCCCTCGGCAAAAGCCACAACCAGACCGTCAAGGCCCTGGTCGAGGCCGAACGCTACAAAGGCCCCTCACTGATTATCGCCTACGGCCAGTGTATCGCTCACGGCATCGATATGACCACCGGCATGGATCAGGCCGCCAAGGCTGTCGACTCCGGCCACTGGATCCTGTACCGCTATAACCCCGACCTGATCGCCGAGGGCAAGAACCCGCTCCAACTAGACAGCAAGGCCCCGACGATCTCGTTTAAGGAGTATGCCTACAGTGAGACCCGGTATCGCAGCCTCAAGGCACAGAATCCCGAAAGGGCCAAAAACCTCATCGAGCTTGGCCAGCGCGACTGCGATTTCCGCTGGAATCTGTATTCGCAGTTGGCAAAGCTCAGCTATGAGATGGACAAGTCTGAGAAGTAAGACCACCTCAGGCAAGGTCCTGCACCCAGTGTGTCAGTTCTGAACGCGCGGGCGGGCACATCCAACCCGCCCGCGCTGTCTTGGCCCAAGGCAGCCTTCTGAAAGACCTGTGAACCGGTCAATCCGGACAGAGTATAACTCAATAATGCTTCGGCTCAGACCGATTCGGTAAATCAGAGGCCTGCCGATAACTGTATTAACCGGTTGACAGCCAACGGCTATGACCATTATTCCATGAAAAGAGTGTGGAATCCATCATATACGGGAGAACAAGGTTTGAAATCGCCAAGAATCATATGTCTGTTGCTGGCAGGCCTTCTGGCCCTGTCTGCCCCTGCAGTCCTCGCGCAGGATAACTTGCCCGCCGAACAGGCTGGCGAAATTGGTGACCCCGCCGGCAAGATCGCTTTCATTCGCGACGGCAACATCTGGGTCATGAACGCCAACGGTTCCGTACAGCAGGAAATGGTCCAGGCAATTAACGCCGATGGACGGCTCTGCTGGAGCAACGACGACAAACACGTCATGTTCACGCGGTCAGGCATGGTTGATGTCAAAGGCCCCGACCTGCTCGGCGGCCGACACAAAGTCTACGACCTGTTTGTCGGTTCCATGGACAGCCTCTACGCCAACAACCGCCTCTTCTGGTACCGCGTAACCACCGACATGGGCAGCCGCGACCCTGAATACCACCTCGACGGCAGCCGCGTTATCTTCTGGAAGGACATGTACGCCAACGACGTCAACGCCACCGAGCCAAACTACCAGATATGCACTATGGTTCCCGACGGCAGCTTCCCGAAGGTGCTGCGAAGCAACTGGCAGGGAGACGACGGCACCTACCTCGTGTCCCCAACATGGAGTTCGCAGGGCACAATAGCCGCTGTCCTGTTCTTCCAGAATCGCCCCCAGGGTTTCGTTGTGCTCACCGAAGGTGACCTCGAGAAACCTCTCGACTCACTCAAACCCAGAGCTATGGTCAACCACAACTTCGTCGGCCCGGCCTTCTCACCCGATGGCAAGTGGATCGCCTGCATCTCCAACGACATGAACAAACAGGGCGTCTTCATCGCCTCTCCCGATGACCTTGAGAAGAAATACCTGGTCTTCCGGCCCCCGATGGGCGCCTACCTGAACACCGTTGCACCCTCCTTCTCACCAGACTCCAAGTGGCTGACCGTCTCCACAACCGATGGCTCCATCTGGATTGTCAACATCGCCGGCGGTGGTGCCCGCCGACTCTCCGGCCCCGGAACCGACAAATTCCCGGCATGGTCAAGGACCAACGCCATGATGCAATAGCAGAAAAGGACTCACGCCAAGGTCCGCTAACTCCGAGACTGCCGCCTGAGAACTACACAGTGACATAGAATCAGCCAAAGGCCGCTCGATCAATAAGATCGAGCGGCCCTAATCCCTGCGCGAAGATCGGCCCCGCCCACTGTCACCCAACTGTCACTTGGAAGAACAGGGCCGTCTACGGCTTCTTCCAGTTGGCGATCATATCAACCATCAGGCGACAGCCAAAACCCGTTGTGCCCTTGGGAACATACGCCTGGCCATTCGGCTCAAGATCGACATACGCAATATCAATATGCAGCCAGGGCCAGTCTCCGATGAAGTTCTCCAGAAAGGCGGCAGCAGCGGCCGTTCCCGCCGGACGCCCGCCAGAGTTCTTCAGGTCCGCAATAGAGGACTTCATCTGCTCGCGGAACTCGTCCCACAACGGAAGCTGCCAGACCTTCTCCGCAGTATTCTCCGCCGCCTGACGGCACAGCGCAATCAGGTTATCACTATTGCCCAATATGGGCGCACCCGCGTACCCCAGGACAAACAAGGCCGCCCCGGTCAGCGTGGCGATATCAATCACCGCCTCAGGTTCGTACACATCGGCATAGGCAAGCGCGTCGGCCAGCAACAGCCGACCCTCAGCATCGGTGTTGAGTATCTCGATCGTCTTACCCTTGCGGGAGCCGATGATATCCCCCGGACGGTACGCTCCGCCCGAAGGCATATTCTCCGCCGCCGGGATCAGCCCCACCAGGTTCACCTTCAGTTTCAGCCGCGCCACCGTCACCAGCGTCGCCAGAACCGCCGCCGACCCGGCCATGTCCCCCTTCATCTCCGGCATCATCGCCGCCTGCTTCAGCGACAATCCGCCCGAGTCGAACGTCACCCCCTTGCCCACCAGTACAATCGGCTTGCGATTCTTCGGTCCGTTCGTGTACTCGAGAATCACAAAACGCGGCGGTTCGGTCGAACCCTGCGCCACGGCCAGCAGGGCCGCCATCTTCTCTCGCTGGATCGCCCGCTTGTCAAAGACCCGGCACCGAATGCCATGCTGCGAGGCCAGCTCCTGAACCTTGCGGGCATACAATTGTGGCGTCAGGTCACACGCCGGTGTCTCGGCCAACTGCCGCGTGAGTATCTGCCCCTCGGCGATGATCTGGCCCCGCTCCACCGCCACCGTAAGCTTCTTCTCCAGCTTCTTCTGATCGACGGCAAAGGTGACTCTCTCCAAACGATTGGAGTCCTTCGCATCCTCACCGGTCTTGTAGTGCCGGAACTTGTACCCCCCAAGCAGCAACCCCTCCACTACCGCCTGATAGTACGCCTCCTGCTCGTATCTCCCCAGATGAAAAACCGCGGTCCGGGAGTGCCGAAGCGGCCGATAGCGCGACAGCAACCCCGCCGCCTTGCGGAAACTATCATGATCCAGTTTCTCCCGCTTGCCCAGACCGGCCAGGATGACCCGCTTGTACGGGTACGCCTCCGGTGCCATGATTGTCACCATCTGTTCGGCCTTGCCGGTAAACTCCTCGCTCTCCACGACCGCCGAGACAGCCCGACGAGATGCTTGATCAAGCTTCTTCAATCGCCCATCCGCCAGCTCTTCAAACTGCGGCATCAGCAGCACCAGCGTGTCCGCCTGCCCTTCCAGATACGATATCGCCCGAACCGCAAAATCCATCGAGGCTGCCTCCTCACATTGACATCACGTTCTTGAACATGTACGGCAATATTAGGGCGAAATGCCTCCGAAGGCAACGATTTAGGCAAGCGGTGCCCAACCCCCTGGGAACTCCAAACCGAAAGAGTGTCAGGTAGCGACTGACGTAGGTCGAAAACCCTGCCCCGAAGGGGTCGCGAAGCGAGGTTTCGACATCCCTCGAACCTGTGCGCGGCAGGCCTCCCGGCCTGCCCGTTCCACACTCGGGGCAGCCTCTCCCCCCGATATCGTCTCCAACCGACAGCTCAGCGGACACCCTTCACCACCCGCACCCCAGCCCTAATAATCCCCCTCGCAATACCCCCGATACGCCCGCTCGATCTCCGCCATGTTGTCCCCCCCAAACTTCTCGAGAAACGCCTGGGCCACCGTGATCGCCCCCACCGCCTCACAAATGACAGCCAGCGCCGGCGTCACACAGTTGTCCGTACGCTCCACCATCGCCTCCGCCGCCTCGTGCGTCGTCACATCGACCGTCCGAAGCGGGCGGTTCAACGTCGAAATCGGCTTGCCAAATACCCGCGCCACAACATCCTCCCCGTTCGTCATCCCCCCCTCAATACCGCCGGCATTATTGGTCTTGCGGTAATACCCCTTGGTGCGCCCCGGACGCGACTCATCATAAAACACCTCGTCATGGAACTGCACCCCCCGGCGATCACTCCCCCGAAACCCCAGCCCGATCTCCACCCCCTTGACCGACTGGATCGACATCAACGCCCCTGCCAGACGCCCATCCAGACGACGGGACCACTGCGAGTAACTCCCCAGCCCAACCGGCACACCGCGAATAATCAACTCGGCTATCCCACCCAGCGAATCACGCGTCCTCCTGGCCTCCCGAATAGCCGCAATCATCTGCGATCCCACCTCGGAATCAATGCAGCGCACCTCGCTCTGTTCGGCAATCACCCCCAGAGCCTCAAGGTCCGAGGTGTCATAGCCGTCCGGCAGTCTCACCGGCCCGATGGCCACCACATGCGAAGCAAACTGCACTCCGAAGTGCTCCAGCAATTGTCGCGCAAACGCCCCCACCGCCGCGCGTGCCGCAGTCTCTCGTGCCGAGGCACGCTCCAGCACATTGCGCAGGTCCTTGTGGTTGTACTTGATTCCCCCGGCCAGATCGGCGTGCCCCGGACGCGGATACGTCGTCTGCTTCGCAAGTCGCTCCAGCTTCAGACCCAGCCCTTCCGGCGGCGCCTCGAACGGGTCCATGATCTGCGACCAGTTCTCCCAGTCACGGTTGGCAATCACGATCGTTATCGGACTACCCAGCGTGTACCCGTGACGCAGACCCGACACGATTTGTGCCCGATCACTCTCAATCTGCATCCGGCCCCCCCGACCGTACCCCTTCTGGCGCCGCGCCAACTGGAAATCCAACTGCTCCTGATTGATCCGAAGCCCCGCCGGAAAACCATCAATAATGGCGGTCAGTTGCGGACCATGAGACTCACCTGCTGTGAAGTACTTCAGCATATCAGACATAGTACGCAACCGACAGCCACGAAATCAAGAGAGATTGAAAGGACAAAAACAGAGGGAACTGCCTACTCGATCGGCATGGTCTCGAAATCGTCGGTCATGCTCTCCAGGCGAAGGGAGATTCGATCATCAATGTTCATCGCCTCGGACATGTTGTGGAAGGCCACCTCGTCGATCGGTGAGATCTGCTTCATCTCTTCCATCACCGCCACAATCCGTCGCACCGACTGATCAATCACCTTCAAATTCCCGGACAGACGTTCCACCAGTCGCTCCGTCTCGCCCTTCTCCAGCATCATGCGAAGAAGCTGCGAGCGGCCATAGATGGCCATTGCAGCATTGTTCATATAGTGTGACAGCGTGGCCATGGCCACGTTCTTCGATTCAATCGCCCCCTTGGCGCGCTCTTCTTCCAGCAGACTGCGCGACAGCTCCTGACGCTCTTTGAAGAGGTTCTCGATAATCAGATATGATTTCCATATCTCCTGATTGGCGGAAACCAGCATCTCCTCGATATTCCCGATGTCCAATCCGAGATACTCCGCCATCTCAATGGTACCGGCCAGTACTTGTGAAGACACTTGGTCAGCCTCATCCTTGCTCAGTCCCAGCGCCTTCGACGCCTGGCTGATCAAAGATAGCCGCGTCTCGAGGCATGGCTCAAACCCGGAGAACCGGTCATTGGTTAACAGCACCGCCATCCGTACGATGTTTGCCAGCGAATTGCCCTCGCGGGCATTCGGCCGCTCATGATGAGTCCCGATCGCCTCCAGCATATGGCCGGGCAGCCGCCACGCCTCCGCAATATGCCTGCCAACCTCAGTATGGCTGACACCGAATACCTTGATCTCGGCCTCCTCCAGCGATCGTGCCGGCACCTGCTTCTGCATGATCAACCGGTATCGGTCCGGGTGATGATGCAAAAAGAACAGAGTCCCGATCTCATTGAGCAACCCCGCAATCAGCGCCTCCTCCGGCGCACGATACTCTACCGCAGCAGCCACCTTCTCGGCAGCCGAGGCCACAGAAAGAACGTAAGTGAAAAACGCCTTGGTGTCCACGCCCGACTTCGATGCAATCATCTCCGGATGAAAAACCGACGTAGACAGCGCCATACACTTGACCGTCGTCACCCCCAGCATCGAAACCGCCTGATTAACTGTTGTGATCTTGTTGAATCGGGCGTAGAAAGGGGAGTTGGCCAGCTTCAGTATCCGCCCCGTCAGTGAGGGATCTTTCAGAACAATGGCAGCCAATCGATCCGGAGAAAAATCATCCTTGCCCACTTCCCTAAGAATTTCCGATAACGTCTGCGGCAGAGAAAGTAGTTGGCTATTGCCCCGTATCTCCTCAACAATCGAGAACTTGTCGGTCATGGGTGCCCTTTCCGCGTTCCTCAGGATGCTTTTACCTAAGTATCGGACTGGACACAGGTCCGGTTTAGCCACCAAAATGATGCTCGTCGTCAGCTGACACTAACGGATTTGATAATCTCTGTAAGTTGTTCAATCCTAAAGGGTTTATTGAGGAGCCTGGATATCCCCGCCGACGTCAGGTCATCCTCGGAAACCATCCCCTCCCAGCCGGTGACCAGGATAATCGGTATCCCCGGCTGCTCCAGATGAATCTGCCGCGCAACCTCCAGACCCGACATATCCGGCATCGCCAGGTCCGTCAGCACCAAATCAAAATCCTCAGCACGAGCCAGACGAATCCCCTCAGCTCCGTTGTCAGAAATTGTCACACGATGCCCCATCGAATGACACATCGCCGCGATCAGGTCCAGTATGACCGCCTGATCGTCAATCGCCAGAATACGCAACCCGCTTTCCCCCGGTGACGAGATCCCCGCCGACTCTGCGGCTGCCACTGGAAAACGGAAAGACAGATACGCCGGCGCCTCCTGACCCGTGTCAAGGCAGTAGCTGCTCTCTGAGTGCGCCAGCGGCTTCAGGAAGCGACGGTCGGAACGGTCAGCCACCTGTTGGTCCACTGCTCGGTAGCGTCCGAATCCGGCCACCTGTCCTACCGGCGAGAAATCCCGACGGTGTCGAGAGATATCCAGGTAGACAAATTCATCGCGCTCGTACGTCGAGACCGAAATCACATCGTTGTCTGAAGCAACCGCGCTAAAGTGCTCCAGGGCACCGACAAAGAGCTGCCGGGCGGCCTCTGACCTGATCCTCGCACGGTGTGCAGCCTCAAAACTACGATAGACTTCTCGTGCCTGACCGGCAATCATGTGCAAGTGTCCGGAGATGCGACAGCGCGACAAATAGTCCGCAATCACATCGCCCAGCGCCGCCTCCTGACCCGCCTCCCCCGCGGCCTGAGAATCCTGCGCCGAATCATCCCCCGAGACAACCTCCCGCAGGTACGCCGCCGCTTTCTCAGCCTCAACAAGAATACTGGTTATGTGGCGTCGAACATTACCCGAAAGCTCCTCTCGTTGCTGCGCCAGCTCAGCGTTGCCGATTATCGCCGACAGGTGGTTGTTGAACTCGTTGACGACAACCGCCATGTGTTTGTCCGCCGGACGTTCCGTCTCATGCCGCCGAAGCTCCTGCTGCAGCACGCTCACTGTCTGCCGCACCGAATACAGCCCCGTCGCCAGCGTCACCAGACGCTCCCACTCGCCGCGCTCAGACTCGGCAACATTGTAAACCATCGCCACCACCACCGAGGTTACCCGATCCATGTGCAGGACCGGACAAACAGCCAGAAAATCGGACAACCCCCGCTCGCCCAGCATGTGCATAATCGCCTCGCGATTCTGCGCCTCGACCCCCTCCACCGCCTTCGACACCTTCGCACGCCCAAACACGAACTTCGCCTGACGACCAGCCACCGCCTCACCGATCAAACCCTCGCCGGGCAGAAAGTGACAAGCGGGCAAGTCATCGGTCTGGTGATTAAAACCGGATGTCAGCACAAAAGAACTATCTGCCTGGCGTTCAACGACCAGCGTCACGGAACGATCAGGAAGGATGTCTGCCAACCGCTGAGCGAACAGGCTCAGGGGAGACTGATCAGGTGGCGGCGGCTCCATCCTCAGCAGCTCCACCACGCGCGCAAAACCCTTGCGACGTGACAACGCCTGCCGCACCGTCTGATCCCGCTCAATTCCCAGACGCGCCAGCCGCGCGAACATCCCCAGCGCCTTGAGATCGTCCTCACCAACCTCAATCGCACCACCTTCCCGACGAATCAGCAAGGCGGCCGGGCTTCTCTGTTCCCCCACAGGATACACCAGCGTTGATGTCGCCACATAACTGCGCCCCGACTCACCGGTCGCCTCCTGATTGATGATAAGCGGCTTGTGTCGATCTAGCGCATTGACCAGCGCCGTGCGGTAGTTCTCTCCAATATCCATCAATGGCTCGCTGTCTCCCAGAAAACTCAGTTCGCCGGCAACCACCCCCACCAGATGAACCGACCCGCACTCGGCCAGCCCGACCAGCGCCCGACAAAACTCCCGAAGAGCATCCGCCGATCCCAGCGCCACTGATGCCGCCGTCAGCCGCGACCACATATCTCCCTGCCGGGCACGCAGCTTCTGTACCAGCGCCTGCTCCGTACTGATCTCACGCGTTGCCCGAGCCACCCGTATCCGCTCTCCCAGCCACCCGGCCACGGGTGCCAAATGGACTATGTCATTCCGATCAAACGCCTCTGGCTCCGTGCTCACCAGAATCATGGCACCGATATGCTCCATCTCCGAAACCAGTGGAAGTGCTACGCATGAGGCGAAGCGCGAACTCATCAGCTTGCCATCCCGATCAACAAACTCAAATCGTCCTGAGATCAGCGGCTCGCTGCTCTCCACGGCCTGGCCGACCAGACTTCGCTCCATCGGGTAGTACTCCAGCCGCGCCAGTTCCTCACGAGTCAGACCTGCCGAGGCAGCCAGCACGAACTGGCGACGTGAGCGATTCGCCAGAAACACCGCCCCAGCCGTGTTCGGCAAATGAGCCACCACTTCCTTGATCGAAAGTTCCAGCAACTCCATCAACTGGTACGGCCGGCGTGCATCACGCTGTAACTCCATCAACAGCGACTGCTTCTGCTCGCGTGTCTCGATTGCCTCCCGACGCATCTGCCATGCATCCGAATACAGAGCCAGTCCAACACCAATGAAAACAGTCCCCAGCACAGCCAGCACAAACTGCAGCCCGTCCAGCCAGACATACACTCCCGACAAGAACCACTCCTGATAACCCGGAAGCCCCTTGACACCCTGCCAGAGGAGCACCAGAAAAATAAGTGCACCGCCCAGCACAAACCAAAGCCGCCCGCCGGACTCCCTCTCGGCAAACAGGCGCAATCGAATCGACAAGAATACGACCAGCGCCGCTGCCAGCACTGCCAGCACAGATGCCATCCAGCCTGTCATTCTCCCTCCCTCATCGGTGACCCGTGCAAGGTGAACGCATCGGCGGATTCTATCCGCACAGGCACCACCTGACCGATGGCCACCTCATTACTCGCGAACAGCACTGTCTTGTTCCCCTCGGTCCGCGCCCGCCACAGCCGATCGCTCCGCCGCGAGGTCCCTTCCACCACCGCCCGGCAGACACGCCCCACTTCGCGTTGGTTGCGCTCCCTGGATATCTCCTGCTGCCGATCAATCAGCTCATTGAGCCGGGCAATCTTCTCCTCTTCCGGCACATCATCGACAAGTTGCGCCGCGGCGGTACCCGGCCGCACCGAGTACCGAAACATGAAGGCCGAGTCATACTGCACCCGACTCACCACAGCGAGCGTCTGCTCGAACTCCTCGCGTGTCTCACTCGGAAAACCCACAATCAGATCGGTGGTCAGCGACACGTAAGCCAGCCTCGAACGAATGTACTCCACCACCTCGAAATAACGCTCCACCGTGTACCGGCGCCCCATCTTCTCCAGTACACGGTTGCTGCCGGACTGCAACGGCAGATGAATATGCGGCATCATCCGAGGCTCCTCAACCATAACGTCAACCAACTCCCGCGACAGGTCTTTCGGATGCGAGGTCATGAATCGCAGGCGCGGCACTGTGGTCCTTTCCAGTATCCGACGCAGCAACCCCGGGAAATCCAGATCCCCATATCGGTAGCTGTTCACGTTCTGCCCCAGCAGCGTGATCTCGACCACGCCCTCATCGACAAGGTCATTAATCGAACCGACAATTCGGTCCGGGGCATGAGCCCGCTCAACGCCGCGGACGTATGGAACAATACAATATGTACAGTAATTCGAGCATCCGCGCGATATCGTCACGAATGCCGAATACGAGTTCTCCTTGATGGGAGCAAGACGATCGATTTCCTCGTGCCCGAAGGCCGTCATCACCCGCGAGGTCCCCTCAAGGCCATCAATCACATCCGGCAATTCAAACTGGCGATCGGTACCGAGCACATAGTCGACGTGCGGTATATCTTCCACCAGCTTATCCTTGAGTCGCTGGGCCATACAACCCACCACGGCCAGCTTCACGTGGGGACGCTCCCGCTTGTAGCGCTGCATTTCGTTGAGCCGCCCGATTGCCCGCTGCTCGGCCTTCTCCCGCACCGAACACGTGTTGACCACGATCAGGTCGGCCTCTTCCTCCCGATCAACACGGTTCAACCCGCGCGTAAGCAACGCCGAAGCGAGGGTCGAGGAATCAGCCATATTCATCTGGCAGCCGAACGTGACAATGTGAAATGTCCGGGGTCGCTCAGTTGGCATCACAGTGTCCTCACTAACGATCAATGCAGGCGTGTACGAAGCTGACTTCTAACCATTTCGATGATATCGCCCCGCCCGCCCGATGCCAACAAAAAAACGGGCCAGCCATCACCCGGCCCGTCCACTCACCGACAGGATGTCCTGACTCGTTGAGGGGAGCCCCTTTCTTGCTTGCCAAACACCTGTTCGCAGAGCTATTCTGTTCCTGCTGGACGCAATACCTTTCACACGGCAGGAAGTGTCGGCGGTTGGAAGCGACAATGAGCAGTAGTACAACTCAGGATGCACCGTGAACCGGCAACGGCCGACACAATCAAGTGCGCTGCGGTAAACCGACTGCACGAGAAGGGCTTAGCGGAACCGATTGACTGTGTCGAGTCTTCGTCAGACACAGCTAACTCTGCAACAGACTCGGCGAATCGCGAAACCGGAGATCAACATGAGAATCGTCAAATTGGATGTTAGGGGGTTCAGGTCCCTTCGAAATGTCTCTTGGGAGCCCGGGAACCTGAATGTCCTCATTGGGCCGAATGCATCGGGTAAATCGAACCTTCTGAGACTACTGGAACTCGTTGCGGTGGCCGCGCAAGGTCGACTGGGCAAGCATATCCAGACCAGCGGCGGAATGGAGCCATTGGTATGGGACGGAACTGACGAGTGTATTGCTCTCCATATCAAGACCTCCCCGCTGGATGATTACCGTGAATTTGATCGGAATTGTCTCACATATAAGCTCGAGTTAGGAAGACTAGGCACAACGAGTGCGTACCAGATCAATCATGAACTCCTTGGCAACTATTATGACGTCGAGCAAGGAGAGAGAGAGCAGCCATTCAAGTTCCTTGAGAGACACCAGCTTCGTGCACATGTGTTCGATACCGGGCAAAAGGGCCTGACCGCCCCGGAGTGGCTCGTCCCTGAAGAAGAGACACTACTGTCTCAGGCTGCAGGACCCTATACCGCAAACCCTTTCATACCGCGGTTCCGGCGAGAATTGGCATCTTGGTGTGTGTATCATGATATCCACGTCAATCGAGATGCTCCGATTCGACAGCCATCTGTCTCTCGACCAGAGAGGCGTGTCGATCCCGATGGCCAGAACCTGATCTCGGTCCTCCACACCCTCTATACGAGTGACCGACTATTCAAGAAGGACATTAACGATGCGATGCAAGTCGCGTTTGGGGATGACTTCGAGGAACTGGTCTTTCCTCCAGCGTCCGATCAGCGAATCCAGCTTCGAGTTCGCTGGAGGAGCCTGAAACGCGAGCAGTCAGCGGCCGACTTGTCTGATGGCACTTTGCGATTCCTCTTTCTGATGACGGTACTCGCTACTCCGTCTCCTGCACCTGTGATTGCAATCGACGAACCGGAGACGGGCCTACACCCTTCTATGCTGCCGATAATCGCCGAGCACGCTGTAGATGCATCACAACGAGTACAAGTGATCCTTGCTACTCACTCCCCCCAATTCCTTGATGCCTTTGGCGATACACAGCCTGTGACAACAGTCGTCAAATGGTCCGATGGCGAGACGCAACTGCGGAATTTCGACAGCGATAAGTTGAGCCGATGGCTTAAGGAATATTCACTGGGCAGGTACTTCGAAAGCGGCGAACTGGAGGAAGAGGCGTGAGGTTCGTGCTCTTCTGTGAAGGCGCGACCGAGACGAAGGCGCTTCCCGCCTTCTTCAGACGGTGGCTGAATCGACGCCTGTCTCAGCGGGTGGGCATCTCTCCGGTGGGATTTAGGGGGTGGAGACACTTGTACGACGAAGTCAGGAGAAAGGCTGACCTGCGATTACAGGACAACGATGTTATCGCTGTGATTTCGCTGCTTGATCTGTACGGACCCACGTTCTATCCGGAACGCAAGACTTCAGCAGACGAACGTTACGATTGGGCAAAAAGGCACGTTGAAGGCAAAGTGGGAAGCGATAGGTTCGTTCAGTTCTTTGCAGTGCACGAGGTCGAGGCTTGGTTGTTGAGTGACCCGAAGCTCTTTCCGGAAAACATCAGGAGCAGTCTTCCAGGGAGAATCATCAATCCGGAGACCGTGAACTTCGACGAACCGCCGGCCAGGCTACTGGACCGGTTGTACCGAGAGAAGACAAACCGGAGCTACAAGAAGGTCACTCAGGGGAAACAACTCTTCGACAAACTCGACGTAGACATTGCACGAGGAAAATGTCCTCGACTGGCGGAGATGCTTGACACAATGCTGTTTTTGGCTCAAAGAGCAGGTCTTTCGTAGAGAGAAGTCTGCTCTGGACACAGTCGATGCCATTGAGTATTAAAATTGCAGTCCACATTCCTCACTGACAGAGGGCAACGATTGAGGCGATCTCTGCCCCCCGGGCGGATGCCTTCAGCACCGCCCTTTTGAGAAGGCTTCATCTGTCCATAACTCCATCTATTGCACACAACCCATGACCGGGGCCGGACCCGACTGGAACAGATACGAGGTCAGATACGTCAGGTCCTGCACATTGATCGTACAACTCGCGTCGACATCGGCCTGGTTCGGATTCAGTGGCGCCGGACCACCGCCGAACAGAAAATCAACCAGCGCCGTCAGATCAGCAACATTAACCGAACCATCGGGAATAACGTCACCCGGCAGCCCGTCTGATTCCACAACCGTGAGCGTGTACGTCCGCCAGTCAGCGCCCGTTGAGACATCATCAGTCACATACGCCTGGAAGCTGTAGTCCCCGAACTCCGTCGGAACACCGGACAGCACCCCGTCACTCCCAAGAGCCACCCCATTCGGCAGAGTGCCGCCCGAGAAGACAAACAGGTAGTCGCCCGTGCCTCCCCTGGCCTCAAGTGCATACGAGAACGGCGTATACTGAGTAGCCGTGTCGATCTCGTCGGCCATGGTAATCAGGCGCACCCCGAAGTCCTTCACACTCTGATACTTAAGCACCCAGTCAGCCGGATCGAGTTGCACGCTGGTGACATTGGCCGGTACATTCGCCCGCAGTATCTGCTCGCGTTGATCCACCCAGAGTTTGAGCGTATCGTTGCCCCCGCCAGAGTAGCTGACCACAAACGGAATCGGCATCGTGAACACCTGAGGCTGCGAGGTCTGCACCTGCTTTGTCCAAATGTACAGGTCGTAACCGGTAGAATCTGATAACTCAACCAGCCATGCCCAGTTGTAATTCGGACGATAGGTACCGTAGATCCACTGATCGAAGTAGAAATCAAGCTCCCAGCCGCTGGCTGCTTCCCAGACGTTCTTGAAATCCTCCGTCGTCGCCGATCCATGCTGGTGCTCAGAATTGTAGTAGGCATCGATCCCGACAAAAAACAGCGAGTCTCCCAGCATCCCCCGTAACATGTGCACCACCCACGAGGCCTTGTCATAAGACAACCCGCCATGGAAGATGCTCCACACATCGGTAGTGTCGGCGCGGTAAATCGTCCCGCCACCCGTGTACGCCATGCCATTCATGTAGCTCTGATAGGCACCCCAACCCTGCTCAGCCAGCGTCCAGACCGCCTCGGCATACGATGCCCAGCCCTCATTGAGCCAGATATCTGTCCACGTCTCACACGTTATCATATCACCCCACCACTGGTGCGCCAACTCGTGCGCCACCACCGGCAGCGAGAATCCGAAACTCGACCCCCCCATGCTGGACATCGTCTGATGCTCCATACCCCCGCCCCATTCGAAATTGGCATGGCCATACTTCTCATCTCGAAAGGGATAAGGCCCGAAGGCTTGCTCGAATATCGCCATGATATTCGGCGTCTCGCCATATCGCGGCAGCGAGTAGCTGTACCAGTCGGGATACACCGCATGCACCAACGGCAGCGTGTCAGCTCCGTCGTTGTACACATACTCGTCATACCAGACCGTGTACTTCGATATGGCCAGCGAGAACAAGTACGTGACCATCGGGTATCCCACGGAGTAGTAATAGGTATGCGTGTTCCCGCCGGGCTGCACCACAGAGTCCAGCGTCCCGTTGGAGGCAACATAGAACGACGTGTCAACCTCAATCGCAATGCTGTACGTATCCGCCTTATCATCCATGCGGTCCTTGCACGGCCACCATGATCGAGCGAAGTACGGCTCCGATAGCGAACTCATCACCTTCCCCGTCGCACGGGTGTCGAACGAGAATCCCTGAAATCCCCCTTCAGTAGGATGTCCATCGTAAAATACCGTGAAGGAAAACTGCTCGCCAGGACCAAACGCCCGCCCCAGGTCAACAGACAGAATATCCCCCGGATGAGAAAACGACAATTGTGAGCTGTCTGTCACCACGGAATCAACTGTCATATTGCCGAGCAGATCAAGCTCCACGATCTGCAGAAACATGTCCACCACCTCTGCCGTCACACCAACCTGCCCATAGATCCACTCAGTCGTATCATTGATCCGCATGAATATGTCATAGTGCAGAACATCATAGCCGGTCTGATTGCTGACCGCCTTCTCCTGAGCCATCAACTTGCGATAAAACTGCTGGTCCAGCAGGGCCTGAGCCTTGCTCTGCCCCAGACGCTCATGAATCTCCGAGGGCGATGCCTTGTCCCAATCAATCATGTCTGCATCGCCGGCGAACAGCCCAGAGGTACACAGAACTACGCCGGCCAGCACCAACCCGGCCAGAGTCAGTAATCGTTTAACAGATGAATTCACAATTGCCTCCAAAACAGCTTGTGGGGTATACGCATATTTCTCTGTATCGGTTGTCTGCCCACTTCTTGTCAGACCTATTGCCCGAGAAGCTCAGGACAGTGAATAGTCTCACAGATATATGTAGTCTCACACGATGGCGGCGACCGGAGTAAGTCGGCAGGTCCGGCATCAAGATAGCAATTGCTCACATATTGTCAATCATCAGTTCATGAACCGGCAAGCGTCCATCACTCGAAGGCATGACGTCCAACGCGACAGCGCCGCTACACCTAAGTATAACGGCGCTGCCAGCGATTCTGTTGAATCTGATTCGAGCCAGGCCTATCCAGCTATCCTCAACTCAGCCTACTTCTTATACGGATTGCCACACGGAATAGGCCCGCCGTTGAACAGATACTCCACCAAATAGACCAAGTCCTCGATATTGACCCGACGATCGCAGTTCACATCCCCAACCCATCGCTCCGGCTGCGGCATGGGACCGCTGAAATACAGGTAATTCACGAAATACGCCATATCCTGCACATTGACCGCGCCGCTGTAATCAACATCGCCCCGGAACTTCCACACCTTCAGATGCAGCGTAACGTCCAACGGCGAATTGGTCGCATCAAGCGAGGTGACCTGGAATGTCTCAACATACTCTCCGAACGGATAGCCGACAGTATTGATGATCAATTCAACACTACCGGGAATGTCCCCTTCAAGGGTGTCCGGATAGAACCAGCCAATAGTCTCATCGATCTCCCACGGCATACAGCCCGGGTTCAGGTTGAAGATGGGCAGCACCCCCTTGAGCACCGGACCCGAGTTCTCCTGGCTGGTAATGATGATACTGTCACTCTGGACATGTATCTCGGGCGGCTCGGTTGCTGCCAGCATGTTGTACTGTACAATCACCATCTTGGGGCTGTTAAAGGCCTTCGGTGCCGAAACCCAGATTGTGTCATAATACGTGCCCAATGGCAGATCATCCCGCAATGCCTTGACATACCCCTGGTCATTGGCAACACCTGAATCAAGGGTAACCGTAAAGAGATCTGAGTCGTAACCAACCCAATAGTACAACGGACTGTCATAACCGGCGTTATTGATTATCAACTGCTCCTGCGGCAGCCCCTGAAGGAACCCCTGGCTGCATTCATACACATTCAACTTCACCGTATCCTTGTTGACCCACAACATAGCCGGGAACTCAACATACCGGGTCTTGACAAGCACTCTGACCGGTGAATTGATCGCTTCATTAGAATACACCCACAGGGTGTCCGTGAATTGCTGGAACGAAGAACCAGCATCGGTGTCAATCCCGATATACGCCGTATCCGGCGCTGCACCTGAGCTCGGAAATACTGAACTGATGCGCGGACCGCCCCCTTCTATCCACCAGTTCATTGCCCCCTGGCCGGCGTTGCGAATGACCAGCGCAATCGGATCAACACTGGAAAGATAGTCGGGAATAACCGAGTACACCACCGGAGAGTCCACCTCGATAATAGGCAAATCGGAGGCCATCGTCAGCTTCACCGGGATCCGAACGGGGCTGTTCGTTGCCGCCGGATCAGTCACGACTACGGTATCGAAGTAGCTCCCGAATGTCAGACCGGTAATGTCGACCGACAGCTCAACATCGCCGGCATCGACTCCCGATGTCGGATCCAGCGACAACCACGATTCTGAGTTCGCCACCGTCCAGTTGAGCACCCCCCCGCCGGTGTTCGAGATCGACAGCGTCTTGGGCGCCGGATTCGCATCATTTACTATGGCATTGAAGAAGAACGCGTTGTCCGACACTCCGATCTGCGGCGGTGGCTCCTCAAGGGTCAGAGATACAACCACGTTCTGCGGGGAATTGTCTGCCCCGGCCGAGCTTACCACCAGCGTGTCGACGTACGTTCCCGCACCCAGACCAAACGTATTCAGCGACACCGTGATCGTCCGCGGTGTTGTCCCCGATATGGGCGATAACAGAATCCAGTCGGCATCCTCAGCAATATTGAAACTCAGCGGATTGTTCGAGGATGCCACCTCAAACTGCTGCGAGGCCGGAGTCGGACCACCGGCCAGCCCTTCAAAGTGCAACGAGTCGGGTGTGATCACCAGATTCGATGGCGGCGTGTAAGCCGTGTCATAAATCACCTTCCGACCCGTCCAGTACGGCTCGTACTCAAGCTGCCCCATGCCTATGTACAGGTAGAATGAACCATTGTTGAACTGCGCCGTATCCAGCACAATCGAGTCGCTTGGGCTCCAGTCACTCAGCGTGAAATAGTAGCTGCCCCAGAGCCGACGGTAAGGCGCCCCCACCAGTCCCGGAGGAAAGATCATTGCGCCACCAAACAGGAAGCGATCATTGGCATTGGAGATGTTGATGTCATTGTCTTCAAAAAAGAACGGACCAACATCGTACGCAGCGTCAATCTCAGGGTACGCCTTGGCGCTGTCCAGCGTCAAGTTGGGATTCTCCCACACAAACCCCGTCGACGATCCCACCAACTCGTTGGAATCATTGAACACCCAAAGGTCCATCTGCACATGTAGCTGATTCGTTGTGTAATCAGGAATCACACTGAACACCATGTCCACGGTGTCCGCAGCCCCAAAATCATTCGGGCTCTGCTGAAACTGCGCCGACGCCCCTGCTGCTCCAAATAGCAACAGTGCCAGCAACGCAAGAATTCGTACTACTCTCATTCTTCTACGCCTCCATGCCGGAACACAAACGTTCGATGTGTCCCATTGATCGTTATCGTGTCGCTCTGATTTGATCGTGACCGTCTACCCGATTCGATATCCAACCAACAGCCAACCTCACGTCTTACCTGCCGCAAACTCGCCGTTGGCCCATGATTGTCTTTGGTTACCGGGGAACCCCGACGCCGATGTCAGCGCCCCACCTGACTACTAAGTGTGATGCATGCCTGCGATGGCAGCACGGACAGACCGAAACGATTTGTACATTCAATTGCCGCTAAAGAACTTAACAGCTCGTCAACAAGATTCCTCAGCAACCCTTATACAGCAAATATAGACTCCGGCAGGTCTAATTGTCAAGTGAATTTGCCGTTAGCCCGAGACTGAGGTCAATCAAAGCGAGAATACCCAGGGCAGCAGACCCCGCACCTACTCCTTCTTCTTCGGACGGGCTGCCTTGGTCGAGGTACTTTTGGTCGTCTTCTTGCGCTTGCGTGTCGATTTCTTCGCCTTCTCTATTTCTTCAGCAAAGATTTTCTCAAGCGTATATGATGATGGTGTGAAATCGAGCAGGCACAACTCAAACAGCTCGTCAACCCGCTCGATCAACGTGAACTTCGTCTTGCGGATTATCTCCTTGGGCAGCTCCTTGAGGTCCTTCTGATTCTCCTTGGGCATGACAACATGGTAGATGCCGGATCGATACGCCGCCGATATCTTCTCCTTGATCCCCCCCACCGGCAAAACCCGACCGCGAAGCGTCACCTCCCCCGTCATGGCAATGTCGTTACGAATTGGACGCTCCGACATAACCGAGGCAATCACCAAACAAACAGTCACACCGGCCGAGGGACCATCCTTCGGAATGGCACCCGACGGAAAATGCACGTGGATGTCAAACTCGTTGAAATCGTTGAAATCGACCCCCAACACGTCAGCTTTCGAACGCACATACGAATGCGCCGCCTGAATCGACTCGCGCATCACATCACCCAGCGACCCGGTCGTGAAAATCTGACCATCTCCGCGCATCTTCAGCCCCTCGATAAACATCAAATCACCCCCGGCACCAGTCCACGCAAGGCCGGTCGCGGTACCAATCTCCGGCATCGTCTCCGCCTTCTCCGGAATATACTGGGTCGCACCCAGATAGGCCTCGAGATTCCGCTCACCAATTGTCCAGTTCGTCTTCTTCTTCACGGCCTTCTCAAAGGCAATCTTGCGGAAAATCTTCTCCATCTGCTGCGAGAACTGAAGCAGCCCGGCCTCCTGCGTGTAGTACCGGATAACTCGAGATAGAATCTTATCCGCAATGCGAACCTCGCTCTTCTTCAACCCGTGACGCCGAAGCAGACTGGGGATGATATAGCGCTTCGAGATGACTATCTTCTCCCGCTCAATATATCCCGGAAGCTCCATAATCTCCATGCGAGGCACGAACGGTTCCGGCAGGTCCTCAAACGACCGCACCGAGCAAATGAAGAACACCTTGCTCAGGTCAAACGGTACTCCCAGGTAGTAGTCAAGGAACTGCGCGTTGCGACGAACATCCATGACATCCAGCAGCGCCATATTGACTGAGGAATCGTTGTCCATGTTGAAGTAGTCCACATCCTCAATCAGCACCACCGGATCAGCCGTCCGGGCATTCTGCAGCGTCCGAATGATCTTGCCCGGCAACGCCCCCAAAAACGTCCGCGGACTACCCTTAATGTCCGCAACATCAGAAATGCCCCCGACAGAGATGCGGATGAACTCCTTGCCCATCGCCCGACTGATCGCGCGAGCCAGCGATGCCTTGCCCGTCCCCGGAGCACCAATCAGACAGATCGTCGGACCGTCATTCTGACCGCCCATGAGCTTGCGAACCGAAATCCGCTGAAGAATCTGCTCTTTGACCGAGTGCGGACCATAATACTCGGTCGAAAGCACCCGCTCCACATCGGCAATCTCATAATTCTCGGGCGTGTACCGCCCCCACGGAAGTGCCAGCAGATGATCAAGATAGTTCTTGGTAACGCCATACTCCGCCGAGGCTGTGGAGAGCTGCTCCAGCCTGTCCACCTCTATCAACGCCCGCGCTGCAACTTCAGGCGGCAGATTCGGCGAGCTGTTGATCAGCTTGCGCTTGCGCGCCGCCTGACGCTGCTGTGGCGATTCGCTGTGAACCTCAAGCCCCGAAACCGCTGCACTCCCGACGCCCGGCTGACGCTCGCTCACCGGACCATCCGCCGGCGCCAGTTGCCCCAGCAGCTTTCGAAACTGCGCCATTCGCTGCGACTCGGCGTCAAGGTGATGCAAAAGCCGCTCCAGACGAAGCGACAAATCGACCGCCGACAACACCTCCATGCGGGCCGCCATCGACAAACGGAATATCACCGCCACACGGTCAGCAAACAACGAAGGGTCATCCTTTAACTCCCGAACCTGGTCCAGATGCTCCGGAACATAGGAGGAATCCATCTGAACAAGCTCAGAAAGCGTCGCCATGATCCGCGCCGTCTCCACCTGCTTGTCAGTCTCAATAGACACGGGCTTCAAACGGCTTGCCACCACCTTCGGCCATGGCTTGATGGCGCTGAACTTGCGCAGCACCACGCGCTGGACACCCTCAAGCGTCACCAGAAACGTCACACCGGCCCCCACCTTTCCATCAAGTACGCGAGCCAGACAGCCGGTCTGATGGACAGAGTACCCCTGTTCAGACTCCGAAACCCGCTCTGCCAACGCAACCACGATCTCCCGACTGCCTGACAAGCTGCGCTTCACCAGCTCTATCTGATCGGGCTGAACAATCTCAACAGTGAGTGCCTGCGCCGGGAACAGCACCTCTGCGCGCAGCGACAACAGCGGGTACTCTGTCGTGGTTTCGGCGACCTGAGCAGCCGAGATGTACGGATTCCGAATTATTTCCATGGCTTCCCTTTATTCTACCCTATATCGTCTTGTTCGGCGACAAATATAATACGCCCGACGACACAAAGCCAAGAAATAGGTAGCCCCTTGTCCTCCTTCTACTTATGTCTCGCCATCAATCGAGGCTGAACAGCAGTCATAAGTCTGCCTGCCTCCACAAATCGCGCCCCGCCAATTCTTCATCGCATCGGCACCTCCGAACATCCGGCTCAACTCGCCTTCTGCTCACCCGCCAACTGACGAATCTCGTAATCCTCGTGCTCATGAAGCCGATCGTGGTTAATGCTGATCTGCGAAGGCTCAATGTTCAGTCGATAATACCCCAGACGGTTATTCTGGACCAGATTCCCCATCACCGGCACCGCTCCGGCAATCTCCTGCTTCATCCGATACAAATACCGCGCCTGGTTAAAACCGGCCTCAATCTCTTCCTTGTACATCCAGCCCGAATCTCGATGGAGCCGCGACCACGCCAGCTTGACCAAATACTTGAACGACTTGCCCGTCAGCCTCACCGGGAACCCGTTGATCCGCACCAGATAGCGATCAGCCTGACACGCTCCATCAACCTCCAGCGACTCCAAACGCGAAACAACCGGCCGCACATTGCCGGTCCATACCTGCCCTGTCGACATCGATCCCACATCAACCTCCTGTTTATGTTTTGCTGTTATCTCATTGATTAACCTAACCTTATCGCAACACTTCAGAATCTGCTGAAGGCGCCCGCTATCAGTCTGACTGAGTGCCTCAAACGTATCCAGATCGGCCCGGTGAAGGGACGCCAGATCATGGCGGTCCAGTCCCAGGCTCAGAAATACCGCAAGCGATCCCAACTCCGGAATCAAACCACTGCGCAGACTGAATACCAGATTCTCTACTTCCTCCCGACAATCGCCGGAAAGCCCGATCTCCGAAGCCATCACTCCCGCGGCCGCCACCAAGTGCGCCACACTACCGGCCAATGACATCACCTGCCCCAGGTGCACCTGCCAGCGTTCTTCAAGGGTGATCGCCGACTCCATAGCACACCAGTCCTCAAGCACAAGCAGCGCCTTCAGGCCAGCCGCCCGGGAATACTCCATTGGCCGTTGCCTCCGGTCCGGGAATAACAGACGCTCCACCTCCGGTGGCAGTTCACCCCATCGATGATAGGCCTGCCGCAACGGCAGGTTATCGCCAAACTCGCCCCGCGAAAGCAACCCCGGCGGCAACTCCAGCCCCGGCGTCCCCACTGCCACCGCCAGCCAGCCAGCGCTGCCGGCGGGGATCCCGTCATCCAGAGCACGCATTATGTACTCCCCCTGCCGCCAACCCAGCCCCCGACACGCTACCACCCGTCCGGTCTCGCTCGCACGCAGCCGGCCCTCGGAATCAAGCTCCACAAAGCCCCCTTTCTCCAACTGACCAACCGCCTCGCTCACCCGCTCGGCGAAATCCCTCTTTGGCTCCAGGCTCGCCCACCAGGTATTTCTGTACGACGCAACCAGATCATCAACTCCACCGACCATGCCGCTGACAACAAGGTTCAGACACCAATCGGCCGCGTCCAGTCTCTCCAGCGAGGAAGTCAGCGCCACCTCGCCCTCCCCGGTCAGATAGGTCTGGCAGAGCACCTCCTGTTCGAACTCATTCTCGGCCAGTACCACCCCTCGCCCTTCGCAGCTCTCACCCTTACGGTCGCAGCGTCCGGCCCGCCCCACCATGTTCTCAAACTCGAATCGACTGATCGGCACCAGCGCCGGACGCTCCCGGTAGGCCCCGACGGCATATTTCACTGTCTCCAGAAACACCGTATCCGCCGCCAGATTGACACCCATCGCCAAAGTCGTGGTTGCCACCAGCAGACGGACTTCTCCCTCACGATATGCCCGCTCCACAATCCGGCGCTGCCGAGCGGTCATATCCGAATTATGGAAGGCCACTCCGCGCCGAAGCGCCTGGATCAGGCTGCGGTTCAAATGCGATGGCTCCAGTCGCTCAAGCCGGTCTATGGCCATTTTCGCCTCCGGGAAATCCACCTGCGCGGCTATACCAAGCGCCCCCTCCAGGGTATCACGGCGCGACTTCACGAACACCAGCACCTTTTCCGGCCGCGTGCTGACATACCGGACCAGGCTGCCGATCAGGTCCTCATCAAAGGGAAACTCCCCCTCACCCTGAACCCCGCTGTTGCAGCACCGATAGCGCCACCGCCCCCGGCAGGCGACCCCAACCTTCAAATCCACCGGACGGCTGTGCTCCTCAATCACACGAGCCTCCAGCCACTCGGCCAACTGCGCCACCCCCGGCTGATGCGACCTGAGTACCGCCGACAGCCCGATTAACCGCGGTCCGTACAGCGAGCGCTTCACCCGCGCCAGGAGCCGCTCCAACACCGGACCGCGACACGGATCCGCGATCAACTGCAACTCGTCAACCACGATCAATCCCACATTCGCCAGCAAATCAAAATTGACCGTCAACGCCAGGTCCAGCTTCTCGTAGATGGCAAAAGCCACATCGTATTCCCCCCGGCCAAAACAGGCGTTGTGGCTGGGATGATCCGAGGACAGCACCAGCGAGCGAAGCCCCATATCGCCGTACAACGACCGATAACGCGCCGCCTGCTGCTCCGCCAGCACCTTCAACGGTACCAGGTGGATCACCTTGCGACGCTGACTGAGCATCCTCGCTGTCGCCATCTCGCCACAAAACGATTTGCCGGCCGAGGTCGGCGCCAGAATCAACAGATTCTCACCGATTCCGTTCTCCCGACCACCCCTGTCCACCAACAGGCCCTGGATGATTGCCCGCTTCTGAATGGCCAACAACATCTCGCCCTGCCGCTCCCGCCACAGATTCACCAATCGCTCGCTTATGCCATAACGAACCAAATCACTCACCGTCATACCGCCCCCGTTAACACCGCTTTCTTGTCATCACAACATTGTGCACAACAATGCCTCTCTCACACCACCCTGTCGCCTGTCACATTCTAATGTCACCGTCTATTGTCACCGTCTATACGCTGCACGCCTGGTAGCCACAGCTCGGGCACGAGAAACAGCTCCCGAGCCGAACCATGCCCGAACCGCACTCGGGACACGTCGACACGTTCGCATAGCAGCATTCGTCCCGATGAAGATCATATGCCCATGCGGCATGGTAACCGCCGTCGAACCCGCCCAGGGACTCTGCCTGTCGCCCGGAACTACTGTCACGGTACACCTCAGCCTTCTTCATCCTGTCCGTCCTTTCCCTGTCAGATGTGCTGTTTATCCTGTGATCGGAGTATACTGCTCATTTGTGCAGGTGTCAAGTCAAAAAAGAGGCCCGGTGCCGTCACCGGGCCCTACCAACCCCCACATGGAGGCCGTACTCTACTGCCCCTCATCCAGTTACGAAACTGTCACTCGGGCTTGACTACCCCGGAGTTCTCCTTATCACCCAGACTGAACTCCATAGACAGGGAAATCCAGCAGGCAACCGGCTTACCATCGCTTGTGGCTGCCTTGAACTTCCCCGCCTTGACCGCCTCAGCGGCCGCCTCGCTCATCCCATGATCCGGATCGGGGGCTTTGGCCACCCTGACCTTCACCACCTGACCACTGCTGTCGATCAGTGCCATGACCGTGACCGCACCCTCAATTCCAAGCTCCTTCGCCTTATCCGGATACTTCGGCTTCGCCAACTCCACAATCTCCGGGAATGTCTCCACCGCCACCATATCCAACTCCGACGGCAGTGCCGGGTCCTTCTCACCAGAGACATCCCACAACACACCGTCATCACCAACAATCCATGCCCGGGCAATTATGGGATATTCGCTGCTGTCCGTCTGAAACAGCACCACCTCGGCGCTGCTTGTCCCCACCCAAACCCCGCACAACAGACACACCGCCAGAGCAATCCTGGCCGAGAGAAACCCGACCAATCCCACGCCATGTCTGTTTGACCAGTACCTGACCGTTTCTGCACACATACACCTTCCCCTTTCCAAGAGGTTTCGCTGTTTGTTACAACAGCCTGCCAAATCGCGCTATACGAACTCGCTGACCGCAGCCGCCGCGGGCTATCGATTCAGCACGAACTCCATCTCGTAGGTCACCCAGACCTTCACCGGACGTCCATTCTGAATACCCGGCTTGAACGTGTTCTTGTAGGCCGCCTTCACAGCAGCCTCATCAAGGGAGGCCACACCCGAGGACTTGCCCACAATCGCCTTGATCACATTCCCCTCTTCATCTACCAGCGCCTTCACCCATACCGTTCCGGTGATTCCGGCCGTCCTGGCCAGACGCGGATACTCCGGGACTTTCTTGTGAATGATCTCCGGAGATATTTCAACCGCCACAAAATCATCCGGCGCCGGCAAAAAGTCCTCATCGGCAATGTCCACCTGGATGTTGCCGCCACCTTCACCCATCTGCGTAATATCCGGTCCGACAATCTCCGCCAACTCATCACGAGTTGCCAGAACGACATCCTCATCCAGAACTTCTTCATCAGCCACCGGCTTCGGGATACCCACCCGCGGAGCGGCCACATAGGGAGCAGCTACCCTAACCTCCCTCTGCTCAAACCGCACCGCGGAAGGCAGAGGAACATCAATGATGGATATGACGGGTTCTGACAGGTTCTCAGCATAGCGATGGTCGGAGAAACCGGTAGCCACGACATACGTCCCTGCCACCAATCCCACGAAGACCACCATCGCCAGCGTACCGAGAAACAAGCTCCGCTGGTAGCTGGCCTTTAGCTCGTAGGCGCCATATGGCGAATACAGCGAGTTCTTAAACGCTTCTGACATAACACACCACCTTCACTACACGTTCGAAAGCTCACGATACCGCTCCCACAGCCCATCAGCCGGCTCAAGCATACCGACCGCTGTGTGCAACCGTTCCAACGCGTTTCACCGGGGGCGGATGCACCACCGCCCGATCGTCAGGCCTCATTCAGCCTGCGACAATGAGGGGATCTTCTTCCTGTGTGTGCTTGTGCGGGATACGAAATCGCTGATTGCAAGGTGTGCGGCACCTGCTGATCAGGTCAGATGCCGCATCGCAAAGATGCTTGTAACAAGGCAACCCGCAATACGGGCCACCAACTGGAGCCGCACTACTGGTTCAGCACGAACTCCATCTCGTAGGTCACCCAGACCTTCACCGGACGATTGTTCTGAATGCCCGGCTTGAACTTGTTCTTGTAGGCCGCATTGACAGCAGCCTCATCGAGCGAGGCCACACCCGAGGACTTGCCCACGATCGCCTTGATCACATTCCCCTCTTCATCTACCAGCGCCTTCACCCATACTGTTCCGGTGATTCCGGCCGTCCTGGCCAGACGCGGATACTCCGGGACTTCCTTGTGAATCATCTCCGGATATATCTCAACCGCCACGAAATCATCCGGCGCCGGCAAAAAGTCCTCATCGGCAATATCCACCTGGATGTTGCCGCCACCTTCACCCATCTGCGTGATATCCGGAGCGACAATCTCAGCCAGTTCATCACGAGTTGCCAAAACGACATCCTCATCGAGCACTTCTTCATCGGCCACCGGCTTCGGGATACCCACCCGCGGAGCAGCCACATTGGGAGCAGCCACCTGAACCTGCGGAGGACGCTTGGCTACCGAGGGCGGCGGACCCAGATCAGCCACGGTCTTCACAACCACTGACGGCACATTCGAATAATCATCCTCGGGAAGATTCGTAACAATGAAATACGTCCCGACGATAATCCCCACAAACAGCACCATCGCCAGCGTGCCAAGAAGGAAATTCCGCTGATACTTGGCCTTCAGCTCGTAGGCGCCATACGGCGAATACAGCGAACTATTGAACGCTTCAGACATTACAGTTCACCTCGCTCCATAGCTCCCCGAATCGCAAACTCCATAATCTTGTCATCGCGACTTTCCCAGTCGCCAATGGCATAGCGATACGAAAACTTGTCATCTTTGGGAAGCTTGTCAACTTTTACCCCAAGCTCTGCAGCCTTAGCGGCGTTCCAGGAACGCTCGATCAAGTCTATCTCGTCCAGAATATCAACCATATCTGCATACGTTGCCTCCGGATGAATCAATACCAGGGTGTTGAGCCTCGGGTTCTCCCGGTTCTGATGCACCAGCAAGCCCCGCAAAGTATCGGTGTCAAGTCGGTACACTACGGTATCCGATGAAAGTGGCGCGCTCGGCAGCACCAATGGCATGTTCTCCGGCGATGGTGTACGAAGATTCCACCAGTAGCGACCATCCTGATCAACACGGATCGTCAGCAGGTTGGACTCCTTGACCTCGACCTCGACCTCTTGATCGGCTGGCGGCAAATTGATCTCCATTGCCTGCGGCATCGAAAAGACTGTCGTCACCATGTAGAAAATCAGCAGCAGGAATGCGATATCTACCAACGGAGTCATATCAAGCTTGATTGCAATCCGTCGCTTGGGCCGTCGCCCACCCTTCTTCTGAGGCTTTTGCCGCTCTGCAACTTCGCCGCCCATTTATCTCACTCTCCTTCTCAGATCACACTATAACCATTGACACTACTTTATACACCGACCACCGGTGGTTTCTTCCCAATGCATCATCCGATGCTCTATACCTGTGACGCGCCAGGACTCAGATTCATCAAATCCAATCCACGCCAGGAATCATTGCCCTGACCGGCCGGAATCGCAAGACCCGCTATGGCTCCAAATCGCCGATCTCAACCTCCTGGTCCGTAATGATCAGGAAACGCTCCAGGTGATTCTCCTGCATAGAGCGCATAACCGCCTTCATCAATCCGAAACGAGCCCTTCGATCAGCTTTGATCACAATCAGGGCACGGGGGTTGATTGCACGGGCTCGGTTGATCTCGGAAGCCACGTTGTATACGTCGGCAAAACGCACCACCCGACCAGTAGTCGCCACCATCTGCCCGTCAATCTCGACCTCCACCGCACGGACATAGTCAACATACACCGAGTCGTACTGAGTCACCGTAATGTTGATGATATCCTTGTCAGGCAACTGAATCTGAGAATGCGAGGTCGGGAGTTCCACCGCCCGGGCTTCCGGCGGCTTGAACTGCGTCGTCGCCATATAGAAAATCAGCAGCAGAAAAGCGATATCGACCAGCGGGGTCATATCGAGCTTAATGCCTATTCGACGCTTCGCCATCGCTTAGATACCCTCTTTCTCCTTCAGAATCTGCATCACCTCAAATGTCGCTTCATCAGTGGTGTAGTTGAAGGAGTCAACCTTGTTCACAAAGAAATTGTAGAAGAAAATGCCCAGGATACCCGAAAGCAGCCCACCAGCAGTGTTCACCAGCGCCTCCGAAATACCTGTTGCCAACTGGTTCGCATCGATAACACCACCCTCGACATTACCGGTCGCCGCAAACGCGCGAATCATGCCGATCGTCGTCCCAAGCAGTCCTACCATCGTAGCAATCGACGCAATCGTCGATAGCGCAATCAAATTCCGCTCCAGCAGCGGACCTTCAAGAGCGTTCGCTTCCTCAATAGCATGCTGCGTCAACTCGATCCGTTTCTCTGGCGTATAGCCTTCGTGCTCCCGCGCCTGACGGTACCGCTCGATACCTGCCCGAAGGACGTTGGCTGTTGTACCACGCTGCTTGTCACATGCCGCCAGGGCACCGTCGAAATCGTCACCCTGAAGCAACGTCACCAGCTTCTTGAAAAACACCTGAACCGAGCTCTTGCCCTTGGCTACTCCATACAGCGAAATGTAACGCTCAATCGCGAACACCATGCACATGATGAAAATCATGATCAGGACCACTACCAGTGGACCGCCCTGATATATGGAGTGAACGATGGGGTTATCCGAGGTACGGAAGACACCATACCACAGCCCGAATCCGATAGCAAATGCTACCAGCGCGTTCAGCGTGACGAATACCGTCTGTTTAACCACCTCTTATTCCTCCAAAGTATAATGACAACTAAACCTAAATCTCAATACCTTTGACCGCCAGCAATATGAAACCACTCACCGTTACCGTCATGCCCCATGACAGCAGGTCAAACAGGACGGCTATCGAGTACGAATCCCCAAGGCTCGTGAAGTACGCGGCCGGATCGAAGCCGTACTCAGCACCTACGAACGCGATAACAATGACCGTAACAAACAGAATCACCGGAATCCAGTTGAGCTTCAGCATGCGCTTAAGCTTCAATGCCTTCTGGTCCTCATCTCCCTTCACCCCGTGCAGACCGTACAGCGTGTAGATCGGCAACCCTATCGAGGCCAAAACATATACCAGCACCAGGACAAACGTCAACATCAGGACGAACCCCGAAGAGAACACCAGAGGACCAACACTCCCAATACTGAACAGCGCTCCCAGAGCTGTAGCGCGCTCGTACTCGCGATGCACCCTCTTGCGGGCCTGCACGCCGACAATCACCTCCTCCGACTGGGCACCGTCGCGCCTGACAACCTGCCGCCCCTCAGCAGGCGCAGCCCGCGATGCGGCACTCTCGGCCTGCGCCGGTGGTGTCGTTGGCGCCGGCTCCCCCCCTTGCTCAGCGGAGACTGCCGCACCCGATGGATCCTCAGTATCCGCCATCACGTCAGCCAGACCGGGATCACCCGCTGCCTCTGGAGCCTGCTCCTGCAACGGAGCCGTGGCAGCAGGCACTTCGTCCACCGCAACCGTATACGCAGAGAACCACGGCAGGAACAAAGCACCCAGGATCACCAGGCAAGCTACCGTCAGCACCACCCGATCAAGACCGGACACCCGCTTCTCATACAGCTTGCACTCATCCCGTGTAACATCCCCCTTTTCGCGCCTGGCACGGATGGCGTCGACAAACTTGTTACGCTCGGCCTCCCCCTTGAACAAATCCCCGGGCTTGCCCGGGTAAACATCGAAACCGATATACCGGAACCGCTCGGATTCCGGAATACGCTTGTCGGGAGCCGATTTCTTTCCTTCTGCGGCCATTAACACTCCTGCTCGTATATCCACGAATATGGCTTGTACGTTGTCTTCACAACTGACAAATCAATCAATCCACAAACTCAAAACGGGTGTCATCCTGACCCTTCTTCGCATCCTTGTTGGTCGGGTCACACTTGAGTACCTTGCCGTACCAGTTATAGGCATTCTTGAAGTCCTCGTTGGCATTCTGCTTCGCCGCCATCTTCTCCGCAGCCCGGAGATGATAACACTGCGCAATCCACAATGTCAAGCTGACATCGCCACATTCTCCGGACTCCTTCGCTATGCATTGGTGTGCATCCAGAAGGTACCCCAGCGCCCGGCTGTAGTTCTTTGGACACACCCCGCCAAAATACGCATAACCCAAAGACCGCTTCGCGATGCAATTGGAAGGCTCCACCTCAAGCAACCGGGTGAAGTAGTGAACACCCTGCTCACAATCCGACAACTGATATAACGACGTCTGACCGGCAAGCTCCAGATACCTGCTGTCATCAGGAACGTATTCAAGGTACTTGTCAAAATAACCCACCGCTACCTGGAAATAGTCCGCCCCCGGGTCGATGTACTGGTCCGTCGAGGCAACCATAACGCCACCACCACCCATGGCGTCGATATCGTCAATATCGATATCATGATCCGTCCCGGATTCCAGATTGGCAATATTCAAAGCGCATGATCCCGCATTCTTCAGCACCGAGGCCGACCGCTCATCAACCCCCAGCGCTATGCGATGGTCATAGTAGTACAAGGCTCTGCCAAAATTGCGAATCGCGTGGTTCGCTATCCCCAGATTCAGCAAGACCCGCTTGTTCGTGGAATCAATCTCATAGACCTTTTCGTAGTAAAGAATAGCCGTCGCAAAGTCGTTCGGCTTGCGGTAATAGTAGCTGTCGCCCAGCAGCATGTACAACTCGTCATCGCGAATCACCGTCCGATAGTCACTGTCCTGCTGCGCCACCCAGTCGAGATGACGATGCAAAGCCTCCGCCGCCTTCTCGTAGTTCTGCTGCGTACCCCACAGCGCCTTGCCGTAATAGAAATAGATGTCCCTCGGCTCATACGGTATCGCCAGCACCTTCTCGAAATACTCTACAGCATCCTCGAAGCCGTTCAACCCAAGGTACGACATGGCGATCTCAAAATATGACCGCACGTGGGCCGAATCCGGCTGGGCGTTGGAGATCTCCAGATACTTCCGATACGACCCCAGGGCATCCCGGTAGTAATCCCGGCGCTGGTCCAGCGTACGTGCCGAGCGCGCCGCCCGGAAATATATCTGACCAGCACGCTGCCACGACCCGGCATGACTGGAATCCTTGGACAACACATGCTGAAGCTTCTCAATAGCACACTGGAAATCGCGCATCTCCAGACACGCCTCCGCCCAGTGGTAATAAACCTCAAGGGAGGCAGTATCAATCTCGATAGCCTTCTGATACTGCGAAATCGCCAGAGAAGGAACCCCCTGGTAGTAATTCGCGTCACCAAGATTGATGAGATACTCGGGATTGTTCGGCCGCTCAACCAAAGCCAGACGGAACGCACGATCCGCCTCCACATACTTACCCTGAGCCAGCAGCACAAGACCGAGACCGTTGTGAAACATGTGCTTCTCGTCCTTGGCCTTCTTCTGCCCCTCAAGCATTTTCTTTTTGGCCTCGTCGAAACGCTCCAGCTTCAGCTCAGCCAGCCCAAGATAATACAGCGACTCCCAGTCCTTGCTCTTCTTATCCAGCGCGGTCTTGAACTGCTGTCGGGCATCCTCGTAACGCTCCTGGTTATAGAATATGCGACCAAGCACGTAATAGTTGTAATGGTAATTCTTGTCCACCTGCATCTGCGAACGAAGCAGATCAATGGCAACGGTCGTATCCCCCGTACGCAGCGCCTGCTCTATCTCCGGCTTGAGGTCTGCCGCCGTCACCGACGAAACAGCCACAAATGCCAGCAACAGAACCAACAATGCAGTACTTCCTGCAACACATCTGGATACAACTCTGGACAAAATGAAATCCCTTCTTCTTGCAACGTTAAGACTTGCTAAATTACGTTCAAAACAAGCGATGTCAAGCGAATATTTCCTACTGCCTGTTAGGGTTACGTTCAGAAAAGGCTGTCGCCAAACGCTTGACCCCGATCCACTCACATCGCCTAAAACGGATAACTCCGTACACAATCGAACCTCCGGCGAGGGTCGTCTCCACCGCCGGCGACAACACCGCCGAAAACGTCAACACAACATAAATCGCAGTAACCATCAGGGTCACCACCGTGAAGGCGTTCAGGATTCTCGTTGCTCGTTCCATACAACACCTTCTTCCTATGGCTTATACCATCGAATCAAGGGTTTCTTCCGCTGATTGTCCTCACAATCCAGCCTGTCACGTCACGATACCATATACTCATCAAGTATCGTGCCAAGACCACAGCCCAAAAGGAACGTCACAACTACGTTATTGCCCACCAACATATTAGCGAAACAACAACGCAACCGCACCGCCAGCCGCCCAAAACCGGCGCAGTAACTGCGTCGGCGCCCCCCCCAAGACGCCACTAACTAACTGACAGATCGTTACTTACAAGAATACTGCCAACCCCTCTCAGGGCAGCCAGAAAAAACGCGTTCGTATCAGACCACTACCCACAAAACCCAACTCACCCTCCCCCTCATATGTCACCGGACGACCAGAATAATCCATGGCCGCATACATGCGAAACTTCCGACCAAACTCGTTGATACCGCTAATAATCTCCCTGGGCCACTGTCCCGGCACCCCGATACGCACCTTCCCCACCGTGTCCACACCTATCGATACTCCCACCAGACCTCGCTGCAGTGTGTGCGGCCCCCGAAATGAATACTCGTCCGACGGGAAATGGCGAGTCAGCGGCACCGAGAGCAGACCCAACGTGTCTGCAAAAGATCGAATCAGCAGCCGCTCGTACAACGATACCGTGTCGGCCCGGTCCCGCATCCACACACGACTTGGAAAATTCTGATGCGGCAGAAACGACACCAGCACGAAGACGCTCGCGGTGTCGGCCCGTCCCCGTATGACCGCTGGCTGAAACTCCGCGTACAGCAGTGCCGAGCGCACCTGCTCCCCAAAAGTACCCACGGTCGATCGCACTATCTCGCGGCTGACCGGCCGCCCCGCCTCGTCCAGGGCCACTCGCAGCAACGCAAACGGATAGGTTACATCGGAGGTGTCAAAACGCCGCCGGTCGAAATGGATCGACGGGAACCGCAACACCTCCGGAAGCGTCACACCGTTCGCAGCAATCCCCTCGAAATACAGTTCCCGGTCATGCACCAACCCGAGCGTATCGACCGGGAAATGCAACTGCGGCAGACGAACCCGATAACGAAACACGGCCCGTACCGGCAAGCTCATCTCCGCCGGCGCGCCTTCAATCGTCCCAGGAAGAAAAACTGCCTGCCTGAAGAACGTTCGCATATAGTCAGCGAATCGCGCCAGTGAATCCACCGGCGTTGTCACTGCGCTGACCCTGCCCTCGGTCGTCACGGTCAACACCAGCGGCACGATCTGCAGCGACATGACATGAGCGGCCTTACTGGCCGCAATAGTGTCCGGCAAGGTCTGCGGCATCGGCAGACACACACCAAAATGCTCCGGACGATTCACTTCGGCACTCGCGCCCACGCAATCCAGCAGGCACCACGCCACCACAGCCAGTACAACCATGAATCTACACATCCTGACTCTCCCGAACCGGCCTCGCATCTGCTACATCCGTTGACTGTTCCTGCCGCTATTGTGATTATAGTGATACCGACAATACGACGCTTCGCTCCCGACACAAACAAAAAAGCCGGCCTCGCAAACGAAACCGGCTTTCTCAGAATGGCCCTCGACATACCGGACTACCGCACTACAACAGCCCGGCTAATACTCGTCATACAGCTTCTCCGCCGCCTCGACAATCTTATCCACCGTCGGCAGACACGCCGTGTCACCATCCACACCGTAAGCAACCCGCGAATCGATCGCGGTCACAATCGACACCGGGGCCTCCAAATGGAACAGCCCCTGATCACGCGTGATCACCGAGGCGATCGTCGCGGCCATACCGCCCACGAAGCGGTCCTCGGTCACGACCATCACCTTGCCGCACTCTTCGGCGGTCCTGAGAATCGCCTGCTCATCCATCGGCTTGACCGTCCGCAGATCGACCACACGAACATGTATCCCTCTCTCCGCCAGCAACTCGGCGGCCTTGCGCGCCATGTGAACGGTCGCACCGTAGGTGATAATACCAACATCACTCGCTTGCTCGTTGTAGACCGTGGCCACTCCAAAAGGAATCAGCTCGTCGATCTCCGGAATCGGCGTCTCCAGCGGCACGCCTTCCCAGTCGCGCCGGTTGTACAGCGCCACCGATTCACAAAACAGCACCGGGTCGTCCGTTGCCCAGGCGGTCTTCAGCAACCCGGCCGCATCATAAGCGTTCGAGGGCACCGCCACTAACAGCCCCGGGATGTTGGCCCACGTCCCGAGATTGCCCTCGGAATGCCAGAACGCCCCGGCACCCTGCTTATAGCCGCCGTAGGTCGTGCGAATCACCATCGGGCACGTCCACTGACCGTTAGAACGCTGGTACATGGTCGCAATACGCTCCTTGAGCACCTGATAGGCCGGCGACATGTAGTCCAGAAACTGAATCTCCGGAATCGCTCGGTGACCCTGATAGGCATGCCCGACAGCGCGCCCCAGAATACCGGCCTCATCCAAAGGAGTATTGAAACAGCGCGCGTTGCCAAACTCCCGCTGCAGATTCTTGGACACCAGAAACACCCCGCCCTTGCCCTTCAGGTTCTTCTGAAGCTCCACTTTCTCGATCATGTCCCCCGAAAAATCGGCCACGTCCTCACCAAACAAAATCGTGTCACTCGTCAACCCGAACAAATCGAAAAGCGTGTAGTTGATGGCAAAGCGCATCGTCATCGGCCCTGTCATCTCCGGAACATCCGGAGATGTGAAATACCCCTTATCGTGGTACGTCTTGTACGCTTGCTTGCGGTCAAGCTTGCACGCCTCGCGGTAACGTCGCCAGGTGTGCTGCGCCTTATCGAAGTCGTAGGAGTACACTTTGGAAAGGATCAACTCGCGGGTCTTCGGAGTGTACCCCTCGACCGCCTTGCGGGAGTTGCTCGAAACCTCCTGGTCGATCTCGTCCCACATCTGGCCGATCTCCTCACCCGTCAGAACACCATCATCCATCATGGCCAGCGCGGCCTTGAGAATGCAGTCATTGTTCGTGTGCCAGTCGACCTCCTCCGGATCCATATAGAACGACTGATCATCACTCCCGGAATGCGACCCCTCTCGCGTCACTCGAATGTCAATCAGCACCGGCCCCTTGCTGCGAGCATACTCCACCGCCTCAGGCACCTTCGCGAGGCTCTCTTTGATATCGGTTCCATCGATGTGCATGATCTTCAGCCCGAAACGCTGGAAGCCCTCAAACGGCGTCGTCGGGTCGCCCTCGGGGAACTGCTCCTGCACCGACACCGAAATGGCCCACCCGCAGTTATAGATAGCGTAGATGTTCCTGGTCTTGTCGAAGACAGAATAAAACACGGCGCGGCTGAACTCCGGCGATGAAGTCGACCCTTCCCCGATCGCACAGACCGTTACGGCGTCTTTCTTGTATGCTCCCCCCGGAATATATGACTGCTGGCTCACCTCAATCGGGTGATTGATGGCGCATCCCAGCCCCGAAGCCTCCAACGCGTGCGAGCCGGTCGGCGAGGCCTGCGGCAGGACATTCAGATTCGGGTACGATGGATGCGCGGGAATCTGCTGACCGCCGCATTGCCCCCGCGAATCACCAATCGCCTCCAGCATCTTCTCCCATACACTCGCCCCCCGGTGCATATCAAACGCCTTGTTACGGTAATAACCAACCCAGGGATCGTCGGCTCGAAGGTAATCCGCCCAGCAGACGTCAATCAGCTCCTTGCCCCCACACCCAATAAAAAACCGGTTGTACCCCTTTCGCAGCAGCAGCTTCTCCTCGCGTTCGATACGACGGGCAAGCAACATCGAGTACATCAACTTGCGCAACTGCTCCGGGGTCTTGCCCGAATACTCGTCCAGCGGCTGGCCCGCCTTGGCCTTGGTCGACTTCGTCTTCGGCTCGTAATTGCGCAGCTTGTCAATGAGCGCCAGGACTTCCAAGTGACAACCTCCTTGCACAATGTGCGTGCCGATAGTGGGCACGCACCACCATGTATTTTTGCACCTATAACCGCCTTGCTCAAAAAAAGCTCCGCCCAAAATACGGTTTTTCACCAAAAAAACAACGGCAATCTCCCCCGGCCGGCCACACCCCAAAGACCGCATTCGAGCTTGTCAAATCCTTCCTCACAGCATAGCTTGACCCAAAAGCCGACAATCCCCTCACCTACGGAGCGAAGAATGCCAAAATCGACCCGCCAAGTCCGAAATAGGAAGAAACGCCCCCTCGGCGCCCGGGACCTGTATAGCCTGCGTATCGCCACCTCCATCAGCATCTCCCCCGACGAAAACCTCATAGCGGCCTCCGTCGAGCGCATGGATGAGAAAGACCAGAAGTACTACGCCAACCTCCACATCTGGAATCTCGCCGACAACACCGAACGCCAGTTCACTTTCGGCAAGCACAACGACGGCCGGGCGGTCTTCTCCCCCGACGGCTCCATGATCGCCTTCGTCTCCTCCCGCGATAAGAAAACCGGAATCTACCTCATGCCCACCGAAGGCGGCGCCGAACGCCAGGTCCTTGAAATCGAAGGCACCGTGACCAACCTGCAGTGGACGCCCGACATGAAATCGCTCGTCTTCTGTCTGCGGTATCACGATTCCCACTTCGAGAAGGATGAGAAGAAAAAGATAGAGCCCCCGCTTCACAGGCACATTACCCGCTTCTTCTGGCGCCTCGATGGCGCCGGGGCACTGCCCCGCGACACCTTCCAGGTCTACCGCCTGGCCATCGACGATGGCGCCCTTGAGCAGATCACCAAAAGCAAGCGCGACTGCACCCAGGTGGCCCTCTCCCCCGACGGCAAGCTGGTCGCCTACATCTCCAACCGGGCCAAGGACCCCGATCTTGACGACGGCTACGATGAGTTGTTCATCAAGCCGCTTGCCAAAGGCAAAGAGAAGAGCCTCCCGGCACCCGATGGCCCGAAAACGTCCCCCGTCTTCTCTCCCGATGGCCGCAATATCGCCTACCTCGGCCACGACAACGCCCACGATGCCTGGGGCACGACCCCTGTGCACGTCTGGAAAGTGAACGTCTCCGGTAAATCCCGCGCGAAGAACCTGACCGCCGACTTCGATCGCCAGTGCCACGATGAATCCATCACCGACACCGGCGAACAAACCGCCTACCTGCCTCTCGTCTGGTCGGCCGACTCCAGGCGCCTCTTCTTCCTCTCCAGCGATACCGGCGTGACCAACCTGTTCTATGTCCCGGCAAAGGGTGGCAAACCGACCCGCATCTTCCGCGGCGACTGCCATATCCGGGGCTTCGCCGTCAACGGCAAGACCCGCACGGCCGCCTTAATCCACGCCGACCTGTCTAATCCGTCAGAGATCCGAAGCTGCTCTGCCACCTACGGCGGCGAAAAGAAGGCCAAAACGCACTCCAAACTCAACCGCTTCCTCTCTGATGAAGTGGCCCTCGGTCGGACCCGCGAGATCCGCTTCAAATCGTTCGATGACACCGAGGTCCAGGGGTGGGTCGTCTATCCCCCCGACTTCCGCTCCACAAAGAGATACCCCGCCATTCTCGAAGTCCACGGCGGGCCGCGCGTTCAGTACGCCTTCTCTTTCATGCACGAAATGCAGTACCTCGCCGCCCAGGGCTACATCGTCTTCTACACCAACCCGCGCGGCGGTGCCGGTCGCGGCCGCACCTGGTCAGAGGCCATCGTCGCCTCCTGGGGCGATCTCGACTACAAAGACGTCATGGCCGCTGCCGACTGGATGGAAAAGCAAAAACACATCGACCCCAAACGCATCGGCATCACCGGCGGCTCCTACGGCGGCTATATGACCAATTGGGTCATCAGCCACACCAACCGCTTCCGCGCCGCCGTCACCCAGCGCTCGGTGGTCGACCTGCGCTCGTTCCAGGGCTCGTCAGATATCGGCTATGCCCTGCGACGGGAATTCGGCGGCTGGTCGTGGGAAGTCCCCGAGATCTACGAACGCTGCTCCCCTGTCACGTACTTCAAGGATGTCAAAACGCCCGTGCTCATCATCCACTCCGAGCAGGACCTGCGCTGTCATCATGAGCAGGCAGAGCAAATGTTCGTCATGCTCAAGGCCCTCGGCAAGAAGGTCGAAATGGTGCGCTTCCCGCAGGAACCGCACGGTCTCTCCCGCCATGGTCGGCCCGACCGCCGCATCGCTCGATTGGAGTGGATCGATAAGTGGTTTAAGCGCTACCTGAAGAGATAGATGAAGGGATAGCGCCCAACCAACACCGTCAGATACAACAAGGCCGCCGGTTTCCACAATGGAACTCGGCGGCTTCTTCTGCCCCTTGTCCGAAGAAGACGGCTAACGTCGAAAGGGCGTACCGGAGGGGGCGCCATTAGTGCTGAAACCCTTGTCGCGCAAAAATTTCTCGCCCTCCTTGCGGTCCCGAAACGTCCGCGATATCTCACGCGTACCACCCTTGTCGAACATGCGCTGAAGCTGCCCATAGGTCACCGGGTTATCGATTATATTCACCGACCACGCCATGTTATGCTCCCGACACCACCGCAGATGACGACCAATGATGTTGATCACCTCCGGCGTCGCCGTCTTCCAGTTACTCAGATCGCAAAGGCGCACCCATGGCTGGTCGATCAGGTCGGCGACCTCCTTTTCATACTCCTCCACGAACGATCTCGCCGTCTCCTCTTTCCAGACGCCGAAAATCTTCTCTGTGACGATCCGATTCACCGTATCGACATCGATCGTATATTCAAAATTCCACCCGGCCATGATCTGATTCTCCGATTCTCCGAAACGTGTTGCTATGCCGCAGTTGACAAGAAAGCGGTAAGGGAATTATGCGAGGTGAGAGCAATATATACCGCCTCAAAAACCTGTCAATCAAAAATTAGTTCCCTTTTTCACAAGGTCCACCTTACTGAACTCGCCATAACCAGTTTTCGCCGTGGTGATTAGCCGCTTAAGACTACCTCGAAAAACACTCAGGTATATGGAAAAGCCGTTGCAGCGAGTCCGCCGCGTGCACAAGGCTGCCGAATCCGGCCCCTTCCCCTTATGATGCTTGCAGCAGGTGAGCTACTTCTTAAACGCCCATCGTGAATGAAAAGTTTCTGCGATCGTGTGGATTCTGCTACCGCACCTCGTTTCACTGCCCGTGCGCGGCAGGCCCCCCGGGTCTGCCCGGCCACTCGGAATGTGAGTCACGACAGGATGCCCCCCTACCGCACCCACCGAGTGCTGAACATCGGCGGCGCCCCCCCCGAAAACAGAAAACTCACCAGATACGTCACGTCGGATATGTTACACTGCCAATCACCATTGACGTTCCCCCGCCACCGCGGCCACGGTGGCGCACCTCCGCCGAACTGCCAGGAAATGTAGCTCGTCAGGTCACTCACGTTCACCGTGAAATCACCGTTGATATCCCCCGCCACGTAATTGAAATCGGCATGGATCGGTCCGTCGCCGACCGCATACACCGCCAGCACTGCCCCCGAGGAATCGATCGGCTTGACAAAATCCTTAAACGTCCCCGTGAAACAACTGCCATCCTGATAGGCCACCGCCATCATGCACCCCGAATCGGTCACGATCGGATTGGCGGCATCATGCAGCGCCGTGAGCGTCCCGGCATCGTACGTGTACACCCAGCCGGTGTTGTCGACCCACGTTCCGCCCGCCGCCAGATACCCGATATTGTCCGGCCCGATACTCAGGTATCCCGGCGACCCCCCGATTGCCATACTGTCAACCACCGCCTCGCCGGACGGATCGATCACGTAGATCATCCCCCACCGCGACCAGTAATCCCCCGTACACACCACATGAATCCGCCCGTCGTTATCCAGGGCCAGGTACTGAGCGTTCCAGCCGACATTGATCACATTCGTAACGACCTCTGCCACGGCATCCACCACATATACCGTGCCCGTGCGGCCGGCGCCGTACTCCGTACATGCCACGAACACCTTGTCCCCCACAACCAGCACCCCTTCCGGCCACGCGCCGACCGAAATCGGCTGCCCCATAATGCCGCCGGCCAGGTTAACTCGCGCAACCGCATTCCCCAGTTGCAGCGACACCCACGCCGTCTGTTCATCCTGAAGATCCATCCAGAAGGGGTTGCTTCCGCTGCCGGTACTGATAAACCTCACCGTTGTCAGGCTGTTCAGATCGATAACCTGAATCTCATGCGTCCCCGATACCACCACGTACGCCAGCGAACCGACCACCATGATCTGGTTGGGATAGCTGAACACATCGCTGCCCAGCGTCACCAGATCGTTGTCCACTTGCCCGGTTGTAAGATTGATCCGGCTGAGTGTCTCCCCGGTGGCATTGATCACCCACGCTGCGGGATCAGCCGCAGCGGCCACACCAATCAAAGCCACCAGAAGCAACGCCGCCAGTGCGGCGTTTACTACCAGCCGAACGTGTCGCCTAATCATCCTCGTCCTCCATTGCAATCGTCAGTGTCAGCCCCACCGTCCACTCCCGGCCGGGCATGGGATAATGGCTGATCAGCACATAGTGTTCGTTTTCAATATTCGATGCCCGGTACTCGAGTGTGCACCGCAGCCAGTCAATCGGCTGCAGGTGCGCCCCCAGCGCCAGGTCGGTCACCCGATAGCTATCGAAATAACGCGTATTCGCCTGTGTCGCCCACCTCTTACCCACATGTCGCGAGGTCACGCTCGCGAAGGCGTGCCGATGCTCCATCCGCAACGACACCTGCTGCACGAAGGCCGGCACGAACGGCAACGCCTTCCCATAGGTCGTGTGCCCCGGCATACGGCTCTTGCTGTCGGTCACCGTGTTCTGATACCCAATCGTAATCAACCGCCCGAACAGCGCAACCCGCGCATAGTCCTCGTGCCCGGTGGCACGCTCGGCGGCAAGATTCACCGGCTGCCACACCCCGCCGTAGCCCTGCACCCACACAATGATATCGCGCGTATACCGATGGTAATACGTGACTCCCCCCTCAAATCTCAGCGGCCAGCCATCCGGCGCCAGGTGCACCCTCAGGCCCGCCTCGGACTGCTCCGCCCGTTCCGGCACCAAATCGGGATTGCCGCGCGCCCGCGCATCCCCCTGCCAGAACAGCGCATTCGTCGAAGGCAGACGAAATGACCGCCCATACGCAACTTCCCCCGCCACAGACAGCCAGTCACCACCCCGACTCACCGCTTCCACCGCAATATGTGGCGACCAGTTGCTGCCGTCCGCAGTCGCAGCCTTGTCCGCGTCGGAGCGATAACGATCAAACCGCACCGAGGGCTTGACAATCACCCGCTCGACCACCCTGCTGCCACCTGTTCGAATGATCTGCTCCGATTTCACAAACAAACCAACATCGCTGCGCTTCGTCCGCCCCAGGCTCCCGGCCGCACGCAGGTTATCCACGTGCTCGAGATGGTCCTGCTGCAGATCGATGCCCGTCCGCACCGTCTGCCCCGGCCAGAGCTTTCCATCAAGCACCACCCCGGCGCTGAAAACGTCATCCGTATAGTCGCTGTTCAAACCCGTGAAGGGATTCGCATCCGAGGGGTCTTCGAAATGCTGCTTCAAGCTGGTCCACCCGGCGCGCATGGTCACCTCGGCACCGCTGCCGACATGGCAACGCCCGCTCAGCCCGAGGATCAACCGCTCATCGGTGCGAAAGCTCGCGCTGTCCTGATCCACTGCCCGCCCCGGCAGTCCGTTCTCGCTCTCATACGCCTGCCCGGTGAAATCAACCGACACCCGGCGCGAGGCCAACCAGCGCCCCGACACGAACCAGTTGCTGGCCTCAGCATAGTTATTGACCCGCCTGCCGGTGTGTACCATGGCACCATCGTCGACCGTATAGGCGAAGGGATAGTCCCCCCTGGTCTGCCGCCGCACATACGACCCGCGCACGTCAAAGCGCTCCCCGTCCAGCGGGTTGCTCACGCTCGCCGCCACCCGACTCGTCCCCCAGTCGCCCGCCGCCCCCGACCACTCCATCTGCGGCGGATCTGCAAGGCGCGCCAGCCTCGTGATGACATTGACCGCCCCCGCCAAAGCATCGGGACCAAACTCGGCAGCCGCCGCGCTGGTGTAGATCTCGACCCGCTCGATCATCTCGGCCGGGATAGAGCCAGGATCAAACTCACCATCACTGGCTGTGTTCACCCGGTGTCCGTCAATCAGCACAAGCACCTGTTTCGAGGCGCTCCCGCGCAATGTCGCCCGCGCTTGCCCCCCTGCCCCGCCGGTGCGTGTCACATACAACCCGCCGGCGTCAGCCAGAATCTCAGACAAATCCCGCGCCTGAATCTCCCTGATCCTCTCGCGCCCGATCACCCGGAATTCCCGACCAACCCCAGCCACCGCCGTATCCACCACGCGAATCCCCGGCAACGGATAAGATCGCGGCGAAAGGGGCAACAAAAGGTCCGGCATGACATCACTATGCACCCTCACCTCGAAAGCGGCCGGGCAGTCAAACCCCGCCGCCTCAACCACCACCCGATAGTCCGCCTCCGGTACCTGCTCGAAACAGAACCGACCGTCGCTGTCCGTCTGAGCGCGCCAACCCGTATGCTGCAGATGCACGGTCGCCCGCGCCACTGGCAGCCCGCTGGCCTCATCGACCACCCGCCCGCACACATCCTGTACCGACTGCGCCCCCGCACCACGAACAAGGATTACCACGACAAGAAAGCACACGAGACCGACCAGAATGCCCCACCTGTCACGCGGCCTGGCCCGAGGCTTGCCGCGGGTGGCTCTATCAAGCGGTGACCCACCGTTCAGATGGATTCCCGACAACAACCCTCGTGTCGCCAACGGGTACCATGAAAAACGCCGCATGGACCTGCTTTCTCGGCACCACCGTGCGGCAATAACACTCACTCACCAGCCCGCGCCGGTGGCAGCCAGATTCGATAGAGTCACGGCAGGTTTCCTGACTTCGGCCTCCAACCCTGACAGGCGCCTTCCCCGGTCGCCCGGGTGGCATTGGGCCTGACAAGTAGCCGTTACAGTAGCGGGGCTGTTCCGGAATTGCACCGGATTCCCTATTATCCGCCCGACCGGCGGCACCGCAACGTTGTCACTCACACGATACGCCGTGCTGTGCATTGATGTCAAGGGCAAAGATAGAAGAGGACGACGTCGAAACCCCTTGTCCGTACGGGATGAAGACTGCGCAGCACGTGCGGGGTGGGCCGGAACTGACTCGGGAGACTCTCTCATCCTCGCCTGCGACGATCCCTGCAAACCAAAGGTGAATCGCGACGCAAGCGTGAGCCACCCCCTACTCCTGCACGTACACCTTGTCCCGCTTGTAGTCCACCGTAATCTTGTGCCTGAACAAAAACGTCGCCCCCAATATCCCCTCAAACTCCGCCCGCGGCGCCGACCGCCGAAGCTGCGTCAAATCCGCCACCACCACGGCGCAATCCTCGGTGACTGCCTCGCCCAGTTGCACCCGCGCCACCCGCTGCACCTCGCGCTCGGTGGTGTTCAGTTCCAGCTTCTTCGCCAACTGCGGACTCAGCGTCGTAAATGAGGCGCAGTAATCCAGGATCATCGGCACCGTCGTTTGGTCGTTGAACGTCACCTCGACCAGAATCAGGTGCTTGTACTTGTCAAACTCGACCGTGCTGTAGCGCTTCCCCGACAAGAACCGTGGCTCTGCCGTCTGCAACGTCAGCTCATGATTCGGGTAATCCACCGTCACATAGAACCGCCGCAGCACCTGGTGCCCGATCAACCCGTCCGGGTTCCCATATCGCTGATCCCCCGTCAGGCTGGCGATATCGATCCCCGAGGCCTTCAGATTGTACAGCCGCTCGCCGGCCACTTCCAGAGAACGAAGGCTGATCATAGTGACCTTGCTCGTCCCCTCCACTCCGACCGCATCGCGCTGCGGTGCGACATTGCTGATCTGCAGCCCGTTCGCACGCGCGAACTCCCGGTCGATATACAGATGGTCCGCACCGGTGTCGATCCCGAATACCCCCTTCACATTGCCGTTGAGCACTACCGGCACCTCCACCAGCCCCCGCATGGGGTCAAACGCTATTGTCCCCGCGAAGGCTCCTGCAGCCACCAGCACACCAAACAGCGCACACACAACCGCCCTGATAGCCATCGACTGTGATTTGAACAATGAGTGAAACAGAAAGTGCATTATCTGCCTTGTCGGCGCCGGGCTGATCACGCTTTATCGCGACACATCGGAAAAGCGACGGACATACACCACCAGCCCGCCCAGCAGGATTATCGTCGTCCCGAGCCAGACCAGGTTGATCAGCGGCCGCTTCGACACATCCAGTACCAGCCGGTCCGGCGCCGTCTGATCCGTCACACCCGGAAAAGCCAGCACCACCGCCTTCTGATCGGCCAGAATATCGCTGATTACCACCTGCCCTCCCGGATTGCCCGGCAACGGCGCCGGAACCTCGCTGAATCCCTGCGAACCCTGTTCCATCACCAGCGCCGGCTCGAGCCTGACCGTATCCCCACCGATAACAGCCGTCAAATGTGCCACCACACGCACATCACCATCACCGCTCGTGTGTTCATCCATGCCAAAGCGCTCGAACGTGACAGCATAATCGGCCACCCTCCGCGTCTGCCCCTGCCTGATCACCACAGCGCCCTGCTTGTCCAGGTCCTGAATCTGCTCCGGCGACATATACAGATCATACAGCAGCTCCTTCTTGATAAACGGCCGCTTCATCAACCCCTTCATCCGCTCGGAGAAATACAGCTCAGGACGTGCCTCGGTGACCTTCCCGTTCTCAGAAAGATCCAGAATCAGCCGGTTCCGCGGTTGCGTGATGTCATGCTCCATCCCCCGGTAGACAACCTCGCGACCGAATGCCGCTCCGGAACCGCCCCGGTCGATTACCAGCTTCTCACTACTCACGTATGCCGAGGAAGCCAGCACCCCGATCACCATCAGCGCAAACCCCATGTGCGACACCTGAGCGCCGACCGCCCTCCACCCCGAGGTGGCCACCCGCACCACGCCAATGGCATTAGCCACTATCGCCATCGCGGCCACGGCCAGCAGCGCCAGGGACATCGGCTCACGCACCCCCAGCAACACACTGATCACCAGACCGGCCACCAAACCACCAAGTGGCAGAACCATCCGCCTAAACAACTCACCGTGCAGCAGATAGATCAATCCCGACGTTCCCGCCAGCGCGATCACTACCGTCGCCACGAACGACTGCCCCAGCGCAAAGTAGAACACACCGAACGAAATCAACAGCATGGCGAAACCCACCACCACCAGCTTCAACGACCAGTTCTTCAGCGAATAGGCGGCCCCGGACGTCATCGGTGCGAACGCCAGAAACAGGCAGTACAGCACCGCAAACGGCAGCGCAAACGAGTTATATGTCGCCACATCAGCGGCGCGCGGATTGTCCGTGAAGGCCATCGTCAGAAGCGGCAGCGAGGTCCAGAACAGCACGATCAACGAAAACACCACCAGCAGCATCATTCCTGCAAAGAGCGAGAACCGCCGCGTAAAGAAATTGTAGTCGAATGGCCGCGAATCAGTCGATCCTGCCCGCCACGCAAACAGCACCAGCGACAGCACCAGATAGCCAATCAGAAACCCCGCCAGCCACGAGTTCTGCCCCAGATCGACAAACGAGTGCACCGAGAAATTCGCCAGGACCCCCGAACGCGTCAGGAACGTCCCATACACCACCAGTACAAACACAAATGCCGTCAGCAGCAGGTTAGTCCGCCGAAACGCTCCGGTGTGTCGCTCGATAATCAACCCATGCAACAGCGCCAGCGACACCAGCCACGGAATGAACGAGCTGTTCTCAACCGGATCCCATGCCCAGTAGCCGCCCCAGCCCAGCGTCTTGTACGCCCAGTAGCCACCGAGAATATTCCCCGCTCCCAGCATCAACGCCGTCATCGCCACCCACGGGAACACGCGCTGCGCCCAGTCGTCGAACCTCCCCCTCAGGAGCGCTGCCATCGCAATAGCAAAAGCCACCCCTGCCATCGAGTAACCCACGAATATCACCGGCGGATGGACCACCATCCACGGATCCTTAAGCAGCGGATTCAGCCCGGCTCCGTCAGGTGAGAAGAACGGCATTACCTCGAACGGTGACACCTTGACCATCAACACCAGCAAAAACAGGTTCACCAGCGACAGCACCGTCATCGCCGGCTGAGTGTACCGCCCACCGTGCCGAAGAATCTGGTAACCAAACAACGCGTTCAGCACCAGCCACAACAAATACGTCCCCGCCTGGCCCGCCCAGAATGCCGCCAGCTTGTAGAAGAACTCCTGCGTCGACGCCGAATACTCCCACACATACCGGAACGCGAAATTGTCCGTGAATATCAAATAGTACAGGTATACCGAGGCCAGCAGCGCGGCCGTAGTCAAAATATGCCAGGCCCGAATCCCCAGCGACTCGAACCGCCCCTGCCCGCGTGCAGCCTGAGCAAAGGCAAACCCGCTGACCAGATTGAATACCAGGGCAAACCAGATCAGCAGCTCGCCCGGTGCAGCTACATTCATGCGCTATACTCCCGAACCGCTCTGGGCCTGCTGGTGCTTCTTGACATCCTGGTAGTCCGGATCCCCCTCACCCTGGTACTTCGACGGGCACTTCACCAGGAGCTGCTCGGCAACAAACTCATTCCCATCGGCCTTACCCTTGGCCACAACCGAGGTCGCCTGGTCGAAATTGCCCGGCACCACACCGTAATACACCACATTCAGCCGCTCGGCCCCCGCCGGAGTCTCGGCATCAGCGTCATAGAGGGCGAACTCCAGACGAGTCCTCTCGGCATCATAGCGCTTGGTCGCAAAATCTATCTTGCCCATCACCTGCACCGTCCGATCCGCCTCACGCGCCTGCTCGATCGGCACATACTGAATGGTCGTCTTCATGAACGCGGTCGCCCCCCAAACGACAAATACCACCACGACCACCGCCCCGATAATGTATTTCGCTGTCACCTTACCTTCTTCTCCAGTTTGCTGACTTTCCGATCCAGCCGCATAATCATGACGAATACACCAATCCACACCACCAGGGTCACGATCAACGCCACGTAGTTCCCATCCATGTCACATCTCTTCCTTTACAAGCATTATACGCCGCACCGCCCGCAATCGGCAACCCAGCCGGAATAACCAGACGAACACTGCCGTGAACGCCAGCAGCGACGCGTACAGAATCACCCGCACCCACACACTCGCGGTCATCACCGAATCCGAGGGATGCAGCGATGGCATCACCCTCGGCATCACGAATACCAGAAACGGCACCGTAAAAAACGCGAAGATCGCATACACCGCCGAAAGCGTCGCCCGCTTCCCCTCACCGTCAAGCGCCCCCCGCAATGCAAAATAAGCGCCGTAAATCAACAACAGCAGGAATATCGAGGTCTCCCGCGGATCCCAGTTCCAGAAAGAACCCCAGGTCACCTTCGCGAATATCGAGCCCGTCACCGTCGCCAGAATGCAGAACACCAGCCCCAGCCGGGCGGCCTCCGCGGCTCTGTCGTCGTAAGCGATATCCCGCCGACGAAGATACAAAATCGAGTAGATCATCGAGGCCGCAAACGCCAGCACCGACACCCACGCCTGAGGAATGTGGTAGTAGAATATCCGACTGGCCTGCCCTATCTGTGCCTGCGGCGCCGGCATGGCAAAACTGGCCACGATCATCCCCGCCATCAGCACAAAAATCCCCAGTTTCCACCACATGCAGGCACTCTCCACTCTCGGTTCAGTCGTCTCGGGCAGCCTTATGGTCGCCCGGTCGCCGCATTTGCCGCTGATCCGCAGTATACGAATTGACCGCCGAAAGGCAATAAGATAAATCCACTTTCACCAACTTTGCGCTCTTGTCCCTGTTCCCGTGACCCATCGCTAACTCTGCCAGATGAACTTAAAGAGCATCAACGACAACGTTGTCATGACCACAATATACGCGATCAGAAACTGCACTTCCTGTGCCGGGCTGTCCCCGCCGCCAAACAGCTTCGCGGTCGCCAGCACCAGCACAATCAGAAGCGGCATCACCACCGGCAGCGCCAGCACCGCAAACAGCGCTCCCTTGATCGAAGCCCGCGCGATAATCGCCGCAACCAGTGTCGTCCCGGAGCACAGCCCCAGCACCCCCAGCCCGACCACCACTGACAGCAGCGCCCACCGGCCGGTCGCCGCATCCGTGAAAACCATAAACAACGGTGTCACCACCAGCGCAATCAATGCCAGCAACATGAAATTGAACACCATCTTACCCAGCAGCACCGGGGTCGCCTCGGCCACCAGCTTCAACGTCAGCGCGGTTCGCGCATCCTCCTCCCTCACAAACGACTGCGACAACCCGCTGATCGCCGCGAAAAACAGCACGATCCAGTACAGCGCCGCCAGCACGCGCGCCGACAACCCAATCTGCCCCAGCGTATACGATACCACCGTCAAAGCGGTAACCCCAAACAGCAGTATGGTATTGATCATGTACCGGGAGCGAAGCTCCACCCGTACATCCTTGGACAGCACCGCCAGCATCTTAGCCAGCAAGCGACACCTCCTGCTCGGCGAGAGCGACCTCATCGGCCTCGTTGGTAGCCACAACCAGCACCGATTGCGCCCGCACGTCATTGATCACCTGACGCATCACCAGCTTGCCGGACTCGTCCAGGTTCGTCGAGGGCTCATCAAGAAATACAAACACCGGCCGGAGCGCCAGCACCAGCGCCAGCTTCAGGCGCTGCTTCATTCCCGAGGAATACTCATCCACCCGGTCATCCCCCCGCCCCTCAAGCCCCACCCGCGCCAGGACTTCTGACAGCTCCTTGCCGGTCGGCGACAGATCGCGAAGCGAGGCGAAGAACTTCAGATTCTCCTCAGCCGTCAGTTGATCATACAAGCTCTGATACGGTGCCACCAGCAGACACCGGCGACGAAACTCATCTGCCGACAGCCGGCTCCCGTCTGCCCAATAGCTCACCTGCCCTCGGCTCGGCTCCAGAAGGCCCAGCAGCACCATCAACAACGTCGACTTACCCGAACCATTCGGCCCGGTCACCACCATCGAGCGCCCGGTCATCACATCAAAGCCGATCTCTGCAAACACCCGACGCGCCCCGAAACGATGGGACAGCTCTGTAGCTGTAAGCTGATACATGGCCCCAATATTCGCCCGCGAGCCACCGACTGCAAGAGAAAAGGCCCCCGGCCGGCATCGTCATGATGCCTGCTGAAGGCCCGCTTCCGAATGAGAGCACGAAAGCTACGCCGCCATCACGGCCGTATATGGCCGCGGGCAGTATCCTGTCGCTCGCAGTTTAGCGCCTGGCGCGGTACATCCGCTTCACCGGCAACGTGTACCGCGTGCGCATTTCGTCATCAAGCTCAAACGTAATGGAATGTGTGAACTCCGACTCAATCAAGTGCTCATGCACCATGATCGTCCCGGTCGCGGTCTGCCCCGCCTTGACTACCGTTGGCATATCCAGCTCGAAGAACTCCGCGCCGTAATCAATAAGTTTCAGGTTATAGTCCCTGTCTCCCTTATTGACAATATTGAATTTCCCCATTCGCCGCGGTGTCGGAGTGAACTGCGAAACATCCAACCGGTACGGATCAAGACTGATCGGCATCGCCTCCTCCGGCTTGGGCAACAGCTCGCTGTGAATCCTCACCGACCAGCGCGAACCGTCGGCCAATTCCACATAAGGCCTCTTGGTAACTATCCCGCGGTACGACCGCGTATCGAAGATGATCGTCAACTCCGTCGAATCACCCGGCGCCAGCAATGAGTCCTTCAACGGTGCCTTGGCACAGCCGCAACCCGGAATCACCTTGACAATCTCCACCGGCTCATCACCCGTCGACTTCAGCCAGAACGTATGGGCTACCGTGGCGTGCTGGGCCGTCCGCCCGAAATTGAACTCTGTCTCCGGAATCTCCAGCACCGGCGCCGAATACCCGACACCCAACATCAGCCCCAGAAGCATCACCGTCAAAACAGCTGCACGCACTCTCATTAGCTCCGTACTCCTCTAACACTGCTTCTCATTACTCAATACTCAGTACTCAGTACTCAGTACTCAATACTTCAGTCTGTTCAGGTCCGGGGGCTTCGCCGAAAGGCAAACCGCAATGGCCCCGACACAGTCTTATACCCACCGGAGCGCTGCTGGTGCCGGACAGGTCCAACGCCAACGACATCCCCGACCCCACTCACGATATCGGATTAAAAAGCCGATTCCAGCGCACTTTCTGGAAAAAATGGGCCGCGTTATGAATGAACATCTTCGGCACCGACAAGGGATCGCTCAAGGTCACCTCCGGGCCGGGATACGCCTCATCATCCCACGACCAGTGAATAATCAATGCCTCACCAAGAATGAGGCTCTCGTGCACCGGCCCCCAGAAGCGCGAATCATAGCTGTTATCCCGATTGTCACCCATCATGAAGTAGTACCGGTTCGGCACGACATACGGACCAAAGTTATCGCGACTGTCCTGCCCGCCGGCACCCCGGGGATGAATAGCCTGCCGACCGCCAAAAGTCGTATCGGCGTGCTTCACATAGGCGCTGTCGCCACTCCTCTGCCCGTTCACATACAATTGCTTGTCACGAATCTCTATCGTGTCGCCGGCTATGCCCACACACCGCTTGATATACTTGGTAACACCGTCCCGGGGATAGATGAAAATCACAACATCCTCTCGGTCCGGTTGCGTGAATCCCGGCAACCGCCAGTCAACCAGCGGCAGCCGCGCCCCGTAGATGAACTTGTTGGCCAGCAAAAAGTCACCCACCAGAAGCGTATCCTCCATCGACTGCGAGGGTATCTTGTATGCCTCAACAATCGAGGTCTTAATAATGATGGCCAGAACAACGGCGAAAATCACCTGCTTGAAATTGTCCCAAATGCTGTCGGTAACAGACGGCTTCTTCTTACTCATACCAATCACTCTGCCTTCATCTTCCAATGATCAACCACTTGCACTCCTGATACAGGCATGCCTGCCACCATTTATACGGACCCAGACCGTCATTAGGTTCATACCAGCCAGTATTCCCGATCGCCTACCCCAACACTCGCAGAACGTCATTATACGTCACCAGCAGGATCAACGAAAGCAAAAGCACCACTCCCACCTGCTGTGCAATCATCCGCGCCCGGATCGACACCGGCGACCCCTTGATCTTCTCAATCGCCAAGAACACCAGGTGACCGCCATCGAGTACCGGAATCGGCAATATATTGAGCACCGCCAGGTTTACCGAAAGCAGGGCCATGAAGAAAAACAAACTGGCCGCCCCCTTCTCTGCCTCACGCCCCGACTGCTGCGCAATGAACAGCGGACCGCCAATCATCTTCACGGATACCTGCGCCGTCACCAACTGCTTCACAAAGCGTACCGTCAGATAGACCAGTTCGTGCGTCGTCACAAATCCCCGGGCTATCGATTCTCCGAAACCATACCGCTCGTAACCGATGATCTTCTGCTGAAACCCGATTATGCCAACAGTGTCAACCCCGCCCTCCAGATTCGGCATCGGACTGGCCATGGTCGTGATGCTCTTGGTAATCGTGTCCCCCTCGTACACCCAGGTCACTTCCACCGACTCTTCGACACGGGCATTAATACGCACGCGCAACGAATCAAAGTGCGACACCGACTCACCATTGATGGCCACAATCTCACTCCCCTCCGCCAGCCCCGCCAGTGCCGCCGGCCCGTCCGGCGTCACCTCGCCGACCAACACCCGGGTCTCGTCGACCAACGCCCGCCCACCAAAGAAGAATATCCCGGCCAGAAGCAGTATCGCCAGTATGTAGTTCATGAACGGTCCCGCGAATATCACCGCCGCCCGCTGCGCCACGCTCTTGGACATGAACTCATCAGGCGATCCGGTGGCCTCCTCATTCGGCTGCTCACCGGCCATCTTCACGTATCCACCCAGCGGAATCACACCAATACAGTACTCCGTATCCCCTATCCTGCGGCTGAAGATGTTCGGCGGGAACCCCAGCGAAAAGCGGTCAACCCTAATCCCCACCCGCTTGGCGATCACAAAATGCCCCAACTCGTGAATGAAAATAAGCACACCAAGCACAAATATCGTGGCGAGAATCGTCAGCATGTCACCTCTCTAACTTTCCGTGTTGCCAGTTCGCGGGCCATCCGGTCTGCCTGAAGAATATCCTCAAACCCCGGTTCTGATACAACCATGATTTCATCAAGACTGTTCTTCTGAATATCGGCAATCAAGGTAAATCTGATCGCCCCATCCAGAAAAGCCTGTACCGCCACCTCATTGGCGGCATTGAACACCGCCGGCGCCGTACCTCCCACCCGCGCCGCCTCGAACGCCAGTTGCAGTGACGGAAATCGTTGAAAATCAGGAGGTTCAAACGTCAAATTGGCCATCTTTTCGAAATCCAGCCGCCCAAATCCTGATTCCACCCGCGCCGGCCAGAACAACGCATAACAGATGGGCAACCGCATATCCGGCGCTGACAACTGCGCAATCACCGAACTGTCCACATACTCGACCATCGAATGCACCACCGACTGCGGATGTACCACCACCAACACCTGCTCCACCGGCACGCCAAAAAGCGCCACCGCCTCGATCACCTCCAGACCCTTGTTCGTCAGCGTCGCCGAATCAATCGTGATCTTCGCCCCCATCTTCCACGTCGGATGCTCCAGAGCCTGCCGGGCCGTCACCGTCTCAAACTGCTCCAGAGGCAGGGTCCGAAACGGCCCCCCAGAGGCCGTAATGATCAGCCGACGAATCTCCTCCTTCTTCCCCGCCCGAAGCGCCTGCCACAAGGCCGAATGCTCCGAATCGATCGGCAGAATCGTCCCCCCATACTGCTTCATCAATGGCTCAAACAACGGCCCCCCCGCCACCAGGGACTCCTTGTTCGCCAGCGCCAACGGTCGCCCGTTGCGGACTGCCTCCAGTGACGCCCGAAGCCCCGCCGCGCCCACAACCGCGTTGACCACCATATCAACCCCCGGCAGGGCCGCCAGCCTGACCAGTTCGTCCTCCCCCACCACGACTGTCACCGGTTCACCGGACAACCGCTCGGCCAACCGCTTGCCCTGGTCCGGATCGACCACACCAAGATACTCAGGACGAAAACGATGGTACTGCTGCTCCAGGCCCTCGACATCCGAATGCGCCGCCAGCGCCCGAATCTCGAATGCCCCGGGATGATCGACTATAACCTCAAGCGTGGATCGGCCGATAGATCCGGTCGATCCGAGAATAACCAAACGACGAGCGTCCATAATGATTATAACATGCTCCTGCACACGCAGTTTCAAATCGAGGCGCCAGACACATCAAGACACAAACAGGGCGGGAGCCTGCTTCTCTCCCGCCCTGCCTGCAGAAAGTCTGCAGCTTCGTCACCCAAACCGCCGTTAGCCCTTCTTGACCGGGTTACCCTCGGCATCGGACACGTAAGCATCCACCAGCCAGACTGTCTCGACCGGCTTGGACCGCTCACCAGTCGGGCTGGCCACCACCGGCACCTGCCCGATCTTGTGCAACACGTCATATCCCCGGATCAAATGACCGAATACCGTATACTGACCATCAAGCGACTGCGTCGAACGGTTCCGCCCGAGGCAGATGAAAAACTGACACGAGGCTGAGTTGGGATCGCGGGCACGCGCCATCGAAAGCGTCCCCTCCTCGTGCGGCAGGTCGCTGAACTCCTGATTCAGAAAATACCCGGCATTTCCCGTACCATCACCTTTCGGGTCACCTCCCTGAATCATGAAATTCTCGATCACCCGGTGGAAGGTCGTACTGTCGTAGAATCCTTCCTGAGTACGGGCCACAAATGAATCCACGTGCACCGGAGCCACGTCCCGGTAAAGCTCCAGCGTCAGCTTGCCGTGATTGGTCTCCAACGTCACAAAGGGATTCGCGGAATCTCTGATATCCGCCACTTTGGCTGCCAACGCTTCAAAATCCGGGGCCGGCACTTCCGGCGGCGTCTGCTTGCGGACCGCTTCCTTGTCTGCATCCGCCTTGCCCTCATCATTGCCCGAACAGGCCACCGCGCTCACCAGCAGTAACACCGACAACAAACTGATCACAACTGACTTCATACGCATCCATCCCTTCCTGTCATATGCGGTTATCCAGATTCAATGTTGGCGAATATATCCCTGCTGCCAATCCGTGTCAAGATTGAACCGGCCCGGACGGATTTCTCGAAATCCCGCTCCCAGATCCGCACCACAAACAGCACAGGCCGCCCAATCGGGCGGCCTGTGCACTGCATTTGTTCGCGCTTATCTCAGCTAACGTGCCGTGGCCTGTCTCCACTGATACTGAAGTTCCCGCAGTGAACTCTCCGGTCGCTCGGTCTTTGCAGCCGCGCCGGGTACGACCTTACTATCATCCTCAGGAGCACCAATCACTATCGGCATCGGCTTCCAGTAGAAGTGCATCTCGAACACATTCGTGTCCGGCATGGTATCGCACCAGAAAATCATCTCCGGCTCGATGTACTTGCAGCGCACCGCATGGGTCGGGTCGAAGTTGGGGTCGATATCCAGCACCATCGAATCCGGCACCCCGAATTCCGCGCGAAATGCCGCGATACCTGACCCTATCCCGACTCCACCGGCAGTGGTGCCGCCATACACGCCGTTAACAATGACCCCCAGCACCGGCTCGAAATCCTGCGCCACTTCATCCTGTACCACATCCTCAATGGGAACGACCAGCCCGCGGGCAGCCTCATAATTCGCATACGTCACCCACAAGAACGGGTGAATGTCCACCGAGGCCGGGTTGCCGTTGATTGCCTTCAAGCTGCCAAAATCGTCATCGAATATGACATACTCCCCCTGACCGGCGATGGTCGTCGTATCCGATCCACTCACCGCTTCCGCTCCGGGCTTCATCAGGTTCGCCCGCAGCCTTACCTGAACCGTGTCGTAGTCTCGTGACATCAGCTCCACATCCGCATACCCCAGCGTATCACTGAACGTATAGCTCAACGTGGCATACCCGTCACTCCCCGTCTGCACCGAGTCAGGCAATGCCCCGTCACCCCGCACCAGATCAACAATCAGCCAACTCTGCTTCAGCAAATTTCCGTCTGCATCAGCAACACCGAACTTCAACTGCGGCGTCAACCCCGAGGCCCCGGTCTCGCCCTTATACACAACCCCGTTAGGCAGATATATCCCCGGATCCGGTTTCGTCGGTCCGTTGGGCTTGTCCTTACTGCCGCATGAGACCAGCAGCAGGGCCAGCGCTGACAACAGCGTCCACAGGAGAATCTTCATAATGTCCTTCATACTATGCCTTCAACCACCGCGGCCCCGCCCGGTTCCGAAGCCGGCCACAAACTCACATTCCGCACATCCGGCACATACCAACGACGCTACATACTGAAGTAGTACTTCAGACCACCGCCGATATTGATATACTTCGGTCGGTTCTGGCTGTTCCAAAAGGTGTAGCTGTTAATTGAGGCCAGCGTTACAAACCCATTGGTAAACCGCCCCACCACGAACTCCATACCGCCGTTCACACTCGCCGCAATGTCTGTATGATTCTGGTTCTCATACCCATCAGCACCGATTGACGTTAGCCCCGCATTGACACCCACACCGACATACGGGCTGAACACCTCCCGGTTGAGATTCAGCAACAGGTAGTTCAACTCAAGGTCAACATCATATTGATTGATTTTGACATCCCGCACATTGAACTCAAGCTTGTGCTTCACCTTTGTATAGCGAAACCCAACATTGAAGGCGATATGGCTGTTCCGCAATTGCCCGTAGTTGAAGCCGAAGTGAAAGGTCGGCTCGTAGATATCATCAGCGTCCAGGCTGATATCTCGATCAAATGGATCCCTGAAGTCGGTATCCCCGACCCCGTCATACTCACCGATCGGGCTGGAATACCCCCCGAAAAACGTCAGATAATTGTACCGCTTCGGCACCCTCACCAGGGCGGCATCCGCGATCACAGAAAAACCAAAGAACACAACCAGCACCATGACGGCAGAACGCAGTGTAAGTCTCATATCTCCCTCGAGATTCGGGGTGAGTCGGCGAGTGCAGTCTGGCGCAGTAGTGACTTCATCGCGCACCAGACAGAGATGTCGCCTCTTTCTACACTGAAAGTATACCAATCGCCCCAATGTTCCGACACAAAAAGTAACACGATAGTGCTTTGCGACCAACCGTTTCTGTATATATTATAGATCCCGTCCACGGCGGGCACAACGTATGTGCTGCTGAATGTTGACCTGAAAACGAGGTTAAGGCAGATATGCCAGGAACAAAGCTGATCATTATCGGAGCCGGTGTCATGGGCCAGGGTCTGGCCGAGGCCATCGCGACTTCGGGCAACGAGGTTACCCTGGTCGACAAGACCACCAAACTCGCCGAACGCGGCATCAGGGGAATCTCCGAATCCATGAACCGTGAGATCGAAAAGTGGGGACTGACCGAGTCCGACAAGAAGGCCATCATGGCCCGCATATACCCCACCTCCGACCTCAACCTGGCTGAGGATGCCAAGATTGTCATCGAAGCTATCCCCGACCGGATGGACCAGAAAAAGGACCTGTTCAGCAAGATTGACGGCATCTGCCGCCGCGATGCTGTGTTCGTCACCACGACCGCAACCCTCTCGATCTCCGAAATCGCCTCGGCCACCGAGCGCCCGCGACAGGTCATCGGCATGCACTTTCTAAACCCGGTAACCAAGATCCCCGTGGTCGAAATCGTCAAAGGCCTCAAGACCAACAATGCCACCTTCGCCAAGGGCATCGAGTTCGCCGAGATGCTCAACAAGAAGTGGATCACCGTCAACGAATACCCCGGCTTCGTCACCACCCGCGTTATCTGCCCCATGCTCAACGAGGCCATGCACGTGTTGATGGAGGGCGTTGCCTCGGCCGAAGACATCGATGAGGCCATGAAACTCGGCTTCGGCTTCAATGTCGGCCCCCTGACGCTGGCCGACATGATGGGACTCGATGTGGTCATGTCCTGGATGGAGAACCTGCTGCACGAGCTGGCCGAACACAAGTACAACGCCTGCCCGCTCCTGCGCAAGATGGTCCGTGCCGGACGCCTCGGTGTCAAAACCGGCAGCGGCTTCTTCCGCTATGACGAAGAGGGCCGCCAGGTCGGCCCGGCCACTCATCCCGCAGAACAGGAGAAAGTGCTGTGAATATCCTCGTTATCAACTGCGGCTCTTCCTCGGTCAAGTACCAGCTCTTCGATATGTCCACCGAAACCGCGCTCGCCAAAGGCATGGTCGCTCGCATCGGCATGTCAGCCTCGGTACTGACCCATAAGTCGTTCGACAAAGAAGAAATCAAGATCACCCGCGAGATCCTCGACCACATACAGGCTATCGAACAGGTCGTGGCACTGCTTGTATCGCCCAACCACGGTGTCATCCGGGATGTCAGCGAGATTACCGCCGTCGGCCACCGTGTCGTCCACGGTGGCGAGCAGTTCACCGATTCCGTAACCATCGATGACGACATCATGCGCGAACTGCGCAACCTGATCGAACTGGCCCCCCTGCACAACCCTCACAATATTCGCGGCATCAACGCCTGCCAGAAGACTCTGCCCGATGCCACCCAGGTCGCCGTCTTCGACACCGCCATGCACGCGAAGATGCCCCCGCATGCCTACATCTACGGTATCCCTTACATCCTGTACAAACGGTACCAGATTCGGCGCTATGGCTTCCATGGCATGTCACATTACTACGTCAGTGAACGCGCTGCGGCCATGGTGGGCAAGGATCGCGGTGACTTGAAGATGATCACTTGCCATCTCGGCAACGGCGCCTCGGTCGCCGCCATTGATCGTGGCACATCCATAGATACCTCGATGGGCTTCACCCCGCTCGAGGGACTGCTCATGGGCACACGCTGCGGCGATATGGACCCCGCCATCATCCTGCACATCATGTCTCGCGAGGAACTGAGCCTGCACGAGGCCAACACCCTCATGAACAAACACTCCGGCGTCGCCGGCATCTCAGGCGTCTCCTCCGACATGCGCGAGGTCATTCAGGCCTCCAACGAGGGCAATCCTGCCGCCCGGCTCGCCCTGGAGGTCTACTGCTACCGCATCAAGAAGTATATCGGGGCCTACGCCGCCGCAATGAACGGACTGGACTGCGTGGTCTTCACCGGCGGTGTCGGCGAAAACTCAGTCAACGTGCGTCGCCTCACCTGCGACAATATGGACTTCCTCGGAATCAGGCTCGACCAGGCCCTCAACGAAAAAACCCGCGCCACCGAAACCGATATCTCGGCCGCCGATGCCGGCACACGAACCCTGGTCATTCCCACAAACGAAGAACTCGTCATCGCCCGGGACACCAAACGGCTCATGGAAGGCCACTGAACCCGAGAGTTGTCCCGACCCACCATAAGCTCAGACAAACCGAAGGGTGACCACAACCGGTCACCCTTTCTTCGTGATCACCGCGCTTACCGCCTCTACGCCGCCCGTTCCTCGCGCCGACCTGCTACAAAGGCAACCAGCACCACAACGAAAATATCGTAAGCAGCACCCAGCCTCCGACAGCACAAAAAACCCCGGTCCCAAACGGAACCGGGGCAGAACCCAAGAAACGAGAATGCAAAGCCGGAATACCGCTCTACATATTCTTAATAATGTTCGTCGCGTACTCGCTGGTGCCGACCTTCCTGGCACCCTTCATCTGGCGATGAAGATCGTACGTAACCGTCTTCTTTGAGATGGTCTTCTGCACGCTGTCCTCGATCAGCTTGGCCGCCTTGTCCCAGCCAAGATACTCAAGCATCATCACCGCCGAGAGTATCAGCGAACCGGGATTGATCACATCCTTATCGGCATACTTCGGGGCGGTACCATGCGTGGCCTCGAACAGGCCAATATAGTCACCAATATTGGCGCCCGGGGCCATCCCCAGACCACCCACCTGCGCCGCGCAGGCATCCGAAAGATAATCACCGTTCAGGTTCGGCGTCGCCAGGACTTCATACTCATCCGGGCGGGTCAGCACCTGCTGGAACATGCTGTCGGCAATGCGATCCTTGATGACGATCTTGTTCTTCGGCTGCTTGCCTTTGTACTTATCCCACAGCTCGTCCTCGGTGATCACCTTCGAACGGAACTCCCGGAGCGCCAGCTTATAACCCCAGTCACGGAACGCGCCCTCGGTGAACTTCATGATGTTCCCCTTGTGCACCAGTGTGACACTCCTGCGCTTGCGATCGATCGCATACTGGATCGCCTTGCGCACCAGACGCTCAGTTCCGCCGACCGAGATCGGCTTCACGCCAATGCCCGAGTCCTTGCGAATGTTCTGCTTCATCTGCTTGTTGAGCCAGTCGATTACCTTGCGGGCCTCCTTGCTGCCTTTCTTCCATTCAATACCGGCATACACATCCTCGGTATTCTCACGGAATATGACCACATTGAGCTTCTCCGGATGAACCACCGGCGAACCCACTCCCTTGAACCAGCGCACCGGACGCACACAGGCGTACAGATTCAGCACCTGGCGCAAGGTCACATTCAGCGAACGGAACCCCCCGCCAATCGGGGTGGTCAATGGACCCTTCAAGGCAACGATGTACTGCTTGATCGCATCGAATGTCTCCTGCGGAATCCATTCCTTGTACAGCTCGTACGCCCGCTCACCGGCATACACGTCCATCCAGGCAATGCGCTTCTTGCCCCGATACGCCTTCTCGACAGCCGCATCGACCACCCGGCGCGTTGCCTTCATGATGTCACGACCAATGCCGTCACCCTCGATGACCGGGATGATCGGATTGTCCGGAATGACCAGCTTGCCCTTCTTCACCTGGATGGCCTTGCCATCCTCCGGCACCACGATGTGTTTGTATTTTGCCTTTGCCATGTATAATCCCTCTCAGTAGCCGAGAATCTTCAGGTGCGACTTGTAGGTCTTGGCCGATTTCTGAAGAGCAGCCTTTTCACTCTTATTGAGATTCAACTCGATGATTCGCTCCACACCCTTGGCGCCCAGCACCACCGGCACACCAATGTAAATGTCCTTGATACCATACTGACCCGTCAGATAGGCCGAGCACGGCATGATCTTCTTCTCGTCACAGAAGACCGAGCGGCACATGTCAACCGTCGCCGCCGCCGGCGCATAGTACGCGGAACCCGACTTGAGCAGCTTTACAATCTCACCGCCACCACCGGCCGTCCGCTCCGAAATAGCCTTGATACGGTCGTTCGGAATCAACTCCTTGATCGGGATGCCGTTCACAGTCGTGTACCGCGGCAACGGTACCATCGTGTCGCCGTGACCACCAAGCACCATCGCCTGTACATCGGTCGGGGCAACCCCGATCTCCATCGCCACGAAGGTGCGGAAACGCGTGGAGTCCAGTACACCGGCCTGACCAAAGACACGGTTCTTCGGAAACTTGGTAACCTGCTGCATGTGGAAAGTCATCAAATCAAGCGGATTCGAGACGACAATCACGAAGCTGTTCGGCGCATGCTTTTTGATGTCACGGGCAACCTGCCCCACGATGTCCGCATTCATGTTCAGCAGATCCTCGCGCGACATCCCCGGCTTGCGCGGCAACCCGGCAGTCATGATCACGATGTCGGCGCCCTTGATGTCCGCCATCTTGTTCGTGCCGGTAACCACACAATTGTAACCGCGTACCGGCCCGGCCTGCGTCAAATCGAGCGCCTTCCCCTGCGGGATGCCCTCGACAATGTCGACCATCACGACATCAGCCAAATTCGCCTCAGCCAGATACATTGCACAACTGGCGCCGACATTGCCGGCCCCGATCACTGCGATCTTCTTGTTCATAGATCCTCCACGTGTATGCTTGTTCCTGTTCTGGAATCGCTATCTCCGTAAGACGGTGTTTCCTGCATCGCGAACAACAGCTACTGAAAGGGTTGAGTCATTATGCCACTTTCGAAACAAAAATTCCTGAAGATTGTCAAGTGGTTCGTAAAACACCTTGCGTGCATCAGTATGGTCCATATTCGTCACCAACCGCACCCGAATGCGGCTCGTCATGGCATTTACCCGCGAAAGCTTGTGTGACCCGAAATGCTGCTGCCCGTCAAGAGCGCAGTTGTTCTCGCGATCCCACTGACCAGCCAGCTCAAAAAAGTGCGGCGAGCCAACCCCCTCCTCACAGGCCGCAACAACAACAACACTCCCCTTGTCACGCACCGCCGCCTGCACGTTTTCCAGCGCCTTCTGTACCTGGTACAGGCTCGTGTCCAGCGGCGGCAGCACTTCGCACAGGATTACATCGTAGCGGTGCGGCACCATGTGCAAAAACATCTGATCCGCTATCTTTGTCGCCTCCGTGAATGAATCGACAATATCCCCGGCCGCCACCCCCGCCATCCGTCCACGCGCGTCAAGCACCACCTGGATGCTGAACATCCGATCAGTCGCCACCAGCGACATCAGATTGTCGAAATGCTCCGCCACGGGATTGCCCGCCAACCGCAGCGGCATGGCATCCATGGAATTGGCCAGATTATGATTGCGAACCACCGTCGCCAGATCCGTCAGACCCGGGAAGAACGCCTTGCGCCCACCGGTATAACCACCGAAATAGTGCGGCTCGACAGACCCCAGCACCAGCACCGGCCGCCCGTCCAGCACCAGCCGATTCAGCAACACCTGTGCCCCGAACATGTCCCGCCCCACCACCGCCATTCGGCTCTCGTCACGACAATCGTGCACCACCAGTTTTGGCTCTATTCTGTCTCGGAAAGACCCCAGCGTCGCATCCAAATGGACAGTCGTCGGCGGCGCGTGTGTCCCCACCGCCATCAAAAAGTCCGCCCCATCCACAAAACCCGGCTGCATCTTCTCCAGCCATGAAAGCATCAGAGGCGTCGGCGTATTCCGATAGCCGTCATTGATCACGCAAATCAGCCCGTCCGAAGACAAAAACGAATCGCCGCCGGCTCGATCGAGCGCGGCAGCGAAACGCTCGAAATCAACCGGGCATTCGGCCCGGCGAGGCGCATACCTGTCCACCCGCAGATTCCCCGGGATCTCCACCGTCAGAGAACCGCTACCGTATGCCAGCCGCAGGCTCATCGATGCTCCCACATCTGGGTTGTTGTCCTCCTCCAAATCCCAAATCGTTCACAAACCGACTCCGGAAAACCCCAGGCCAGGTTCTCCATCACGGCGATACTGCTGACAGCCCCGACCTACCTGAAAAAGAACGCTATCTCCGCTTTCGCATTCTCAGGCGAGTCGGACGCATGGACCGAGTTCCTCTCAATGTCCCGGGCGATCTCCTGCCGGATAGTGCCACAGGCCGCATCTTTCGGGTTGGTCGCGCCGATCAGCTCCCGAAGACTGCTGACAGCGTTCTCCCGCTCAAGCTCCATCGGTACCACCGGACCCGAGGACATGAAGGCCACCAGCGAATTCAAGAACGGCTTCCCCTCATGCACCGCGTAGAACTGCCTCGCCCGTGCCTCAGTGAGAAGCTCCATCCGCATATTCACCACCTTGAATCCGGCCCGCTCCAAACGATTGACGATATGGCCAATCAGGTTGCGCTCGGTTGCATCCGGCTTGACAATCAGAAGGGTCCGCTCCACGCCAGTTGTCCTCTCTCTCTTCGCCGACAGGACCTACTTGCCCTTCAGCTTCTCCGCTTCCGCAAAGCCGATTTCTACGGCCTTCCGATTCTTGTCCTCCGTCCCGCGCGGCGCCCGGGCCAATACCGCCTCAATAAGCCGCTCCTTGCTCACCACGCCGGTCAGGCACGATATCGCCCCCAATGCTATCACGTTTGCCACCATGATGTGCCCGACCTCCTCACGCGCCAGCCGCGTGCACGGCAGACCATAATACGTGTCGGTAGGCACAACCGTCACCAGCGTGTCGTCAATCACCAGCGTCCCGCCATCCTTCAAATACGGGTAGTAACTGTCAAGAGCTTCCTGAGTCATCGCCAGCAGCAAATCAAGCTGCATGGCTTTCGGGTACGAAATCTCGTTCTCGCTGACCACCACGTCTGCCTTCGACGCACCACCGCGCGCCTCCGGCCCGTATGACTGCGTCTGCACCACGTTCTTGCTCGCATCCTTGCCGATAGCCTCCGAGAGAATCACCGACGCCAAAATCATACCCTGGCCGCCGGACCCGGAAAGGCGTATCTCAAAACGATCGCGGGGGAACTCTATCTTCTTAATCAACTCGGTTGCCATGATCACTTCTCCCCCAGATGCGCGGCGACTACCTTCTCGTACTCGTCGCAGAACTCGGTCTTCTCGTTGTCTTCATGAAGCTTGCCGATAATCCACTTGCCCTTGAGCTCCTCCCGATCCATCGACTTGGCCTTGACCACCGTCACCGAATTGTCCCTGAACCACTTGATCATCCGCACCGCATCCCCCTGACGGTTCAAACGACCGAAGTACGTATGGCAGTTCGACATCGCCTCCACAACCGACATCCCTCGGTGCTCCAGCGCCTCCATGATCAGCTTCTCAAGCTGGGGCGCATGCTGCACCGTTGATCGGCCGACAAACGTCGCTCCGGCCGCAATCGCCAGATCACACGGCTCGAAGTGCTTCTCGACATTGCCGTACGGTGTGGTCGTCGAAAACGCTTGCGCGGGCGTCGTCGGCGACCCCTGGCCGCCTGTCATGCCATAGATGTAGTTGTTCAGCAAAATCACCGTCAAATCGATATTGCGACGGCAGGCATGAATGAAGTGGTTGCCGCCGATCGCCAGCGCATCACCGTCTCCGGTGACCACGATCACCTTCAGATGCGGCTTGGCGAACTTCACCCCCGTCGCATAAGCCAGCGCGCGCCCGTGAGTCGTGTGCAGCGCCGAGAAATCAAGGTACACCGGCATGCGGCTGGAACACCCGATCCCCGATACCATCACTATATCATTACGGTCATACCCCAACCGATCCACAGCGCGGATGATCGCGCTCATCACGATGCCATTGCCGCAGCCGGCACACCACACCGAGGGGAATTTCTTGCGCGGCCTCAGGTAGTTGAGAATGACGTCTGACTTCTGGTCTTTGGCAGACTTGGTCGCTGTTGTGGCCATTAGAGCACCTCCTCGAGTTTCTCCAGCAACTGGGTGGGTGTGAGGAGTTCACCATCGTACCGCTGGATTGTGTGAATCTGCTTGTCGGGCATCACCCGCCGGACCTCGTGAACAATCTGCCCCATATTCAACTCGGCGACGATCACTTTCTGACACTTGCTGCAGTAATCGCGCAGCAACTGATCGGGGAACGGCCATATGGTCTTCAGCTGAATCGTTCCCACCCTGGCACCCACCGAGCGGGCCAGTTGCACCGCCTGCAGCGCTGCCCGCGACACCGAACCATACGAGATGAAAACCACGTCAGCGTCGTCGATCATTTCCGTACGAAGGCTCCACATCTCCGACTCGAAACCGGTGAATTTCCGGCGCAGCTTGTCGAGCTTGACCGCAATCTCGTCAGGACGGTTGGTCGTGAAGCCATTGGGGTCGTGGGTCAAACCGGTCGTGTGGAACCGGTACCCCTCACCAAACCCGGCCATCGGTGATACGCCGCTCTCAGTCAGTTCAAAAGGCTGGAACTCCTCGGGCGGCACACTGGCTTTCACCCGGTCGATAATCTCGTACTCCCCCGGCTCCGGGATGTCAACCAGCTCTCGTGAATGACCGATCACTTCATCCAACAGCACGATCACCGGCGTGCGGAACCGCTCCGCCAGATTAAATGCCCGAATCGTCTCGGTGAGTGTCTCGGGTATGGTCGAGGGGGCCACGGCTATGGAGATGTAGTCACCATGCGTTCCCCAGCGCGCCTGCATCGTGTCCGACTGACTCACCTTGGTCGGTAGTCCCGTCGAGGGGCCACCGCGCTGCACGTTGACGATAACACAAGGGGTCTCGGTAATGAACGCATAGCCGATATTCTCCACCATCAACGAAAACCCCGGGCCGGAGGTCGCCGTCATCGACTTCAACCCCGCCACACTGGCAGCAATGATAGCCGCCATCGAGGCGATCTCGTCTTCCATCTGAATGAACCGGCCGCCAATCTTCGGCAACTCGCGAGAACAGCCTTCGGCGACCTCGGTCGAGGGTGTGATAGGGTAACCGGCGTAAAACCGCATGCCGGCGTATATCGCCCCCTGCACACAGGCCTCATTGCCGAGAAGTAATTTGCGGGAGGGTGCTGACATCAATCTATCCCTTCTCACTTGTAGTTCGAGGTTATCGCAAAATCGGGACAGTGTGTCCAGCACACCGTGCACTGCGTGCACGCTTCCGGACGGGCCATGATCGGCTTGCCATCCCGGTTCGGCTCAAAGACCTGGGTTGGGCACAAAGCGATACAGATATTACACGCCTTGCACCAGACCAGATTAATGTTCAGCGGCGGCGGACCATTCGTGTAATCGTACTTGCTCTTCACCGCTTTCGTCTGGTCACTACCGGCTGTTTTCGGCTCAGCCATGATGTCTCCTCGGTGTATGACTACACCCACTTGGGGCAAACCGCACGCAGTCGCCTATTTCCTCTTCTTGCCTTTGGCCGCCGTTTTCTTGGCAGTCTTCTTCACAGCAGTCTTCTTTGTTGTCTTCTTCACCGGCTTCTTTGCAGGCTTCTTCGTTGCCTTCGACAAACCCTTGAGCTTCTTGATCTGCTCACTCAGCAGTTCCGGCAGCTCTGTCGGCGAACCCGCGACCGGAATCCCTGCCTTGTTCAACGCCGCAATCTTGTCCGCTGCCGTGCCGCTGCCGCCGGAGATGATCGCCCCGGCATGACCCATCCGCTTGCCCGGAGGAGCTGTCTGCCCGGCTATGAACGCCACCACCGGCTTGGTCACATGCTTCTTGACAAACCGTGCCGCGTCCTCCTCGTCAGACCCGCCGATCTCCCCGATCATCACGATCGCCTTGGTGGCACCGTCAGCCTCGAAAGCCTCAATCACATCGATGAAATTGGTGCCAATCACCTGGTCACCACCAATACCGATACACGTCGTCTGCCCCATCCCGGCACACGTCAACGCCCAGATCGCCTCATATGTCAACGTGCCCGAGCGCGACACCACCCCAACACCGCCCTTTTTGACGATGTTACCCGGCATGATGCCCACCTTGCACTGATCCACCGAAATCAGCCCCGGGCAGTTCGGTCCAATCAACCGCGCGCCCTTTTCCTTGACGTACGGATACACCTGCATCATATCGTTCGCAGGCACCCCTTCCGTGATGCACACCACCAGCTTTATGCCGGCATCAACAGCCTCGTAGATGGCATCAACCGCGAACGGTGGCGGTACATAGATCACCGACGCATTCGCCTTCGTCCTGGCAACCGCCTCTTCAACCGTGTTGAACACCGGAATACCGGCCACCTTGGTGCCCCCCTTGCCGGGAGTCACACCGCCCACTACATCAGTCCCGTAGGCCTTCATCTGCTGGGCATGGAAGGAACCGTCACGACCAGTTATGCCCTGCACCAGCAGCTTCGTCTTCTTGTTTATGAATATCGACATCGCTTTGCTTCCTCTGTTTTACCCTGATTACTCGATCCCCGACAGCTCGATCGCCTTCTTCACCACATTGTCGAGCGTGTCTGCCGACGGCAGGTTGACCGACTTGAGAATCTTCTCGGCCTCCTTCTCGTTGGTGCCGGTCAGCCTGACCACCACCGGAACCGAGGGACTCAACCGCCGGAAGGCCTCCACAATACCATTGGCCACATCATCGCAGCGCGTAATGCCGCCGAATATGTTGATCAGGATAGCGCGCACGTTCGGATCGGACAAAATAATGTCCATCGCCGTGACCACCTTCTCCGGGTTCGAGGAACCGCCGATATCCAAAAAGTTCGCCGGCTCACCACCATATCGCTTCACCAGGTCCATGGTCGTCATCGCCAGCCCGGCCCCGTTAACGATACAACCAATATTCCCGTCAAGCTTGACAAACGACAAACCACCCTCGCGCGCCCGGACTTCACCCGGCTCCTCCGCCTGTATATCACGCATGGCAGCGATATCCTTATGACGGAACAACGCATTGTCGTCGATATTGATCTTGGCGTCAATCGCCACCACATTACCATCGGTGTTCGTGATCAACGGGTTGATCTCGACCAGCGAGGCATCCACCGCCCAGAAACATTCATACAGCCTCATGATAGCATCAGCCGCCTGACGGACCTGATTGATATCGCGATACAGCTTGTACGCCAGATTGCGGGCCTGAAACAGCTTCAGTCCCTTGACCGGGTCGACAACCAGCTTGAAGATCCTCTCAGGCGTCTTGGCCGCAACTTCCTCGATATCCACACCGCCGGCCGGCGAGGCCATGATCACCGGGGACTTCGTGGCCCGATCGAGAATGATGCCCACATAGGACTCTGAAATGATATCCTCCGCCGGCGTCACCAACACCTTGTTCACCTTCTCGCCCTTGATGTCCATTCCCAGAATCTGGGTGGCCAGCACCTTGGCCGCCTCGGCGTTCTCAGCGTACTTCACTCCGCCGGCCTTGCCACGCCCGCCCACCAGCACCTGCGATTTCACCATCACCGGGCAATTGTACTTCTCGGCAATCTCGAACGCCTGCACCGGCTCGGTCGCTGTCTCACCCGGTGGCACCGGTACCCCGTGCCGGGCAAACAGCTCTCGTGCCTGATACTCATGGATCTTCATAGTTCGTCTTCCTTGTCCCTTACTTGGACATCTGTATTCTTCTTTTCATAATACTTTCTTGCCAATTCTCCAAGCTGTTCCGGAGTATTCCGCTCCGGTTCATCAAGAACAGCCTCCAGAAGATAGTTCAGCACCTCCCCAACCAGCGGCGAGGGCCCGATCCTGAGAATCTCCATAACGCGCCCCCCGTCAATCTGCAAATCCCTGATCCCAAATGGCGACTTCCGATCTATCTCTGCCCGAATATCCGCCTCAAACTGGTCGACATCCTCTGTTGTCCCGCCCATGCCCTGGGCAACGACGTCCGCTCGGCGCAGATCCAACAAATCAAATATCAAGTCAACCCCGACCCGACGTACCAGCCGTCTCATCCCTTTCGGCGTCACATCGGTCGTGAACATGTGCCGCTCGACCAGCGTCTCCACCCTCGATATCAGTTCCTTCCCGTACCTCAGGCGGTTCATCACCGTTCGCGCTGTCCTCGCCCCCACACACTCGTGCCCGTAAAATGTAGCGCCATCGTCCACCAAACGTTTGGACTGCGGCTTGTTGATATCGTGAAACAGCGCCGCCAACCGCAACGCCAATCGCCGCGGACAGGCGTCCACCGTCCGGATGATGTGCTCGAATACATCGTAGCGATGATACCCGCCGGGCTGATCCACTCCCACACACTCTTCCAGTTCCGGCAACACGTGCGCCATCAGGCCGGAGGCCTGCATCAACCGAAAACCAATCGAGGGATTATCAGCCCGCAACAACAGCTTGTTGAGTTCCTCTGCTATCCGCTCCGGGGAAACTGTGGTGATCAACTCCGCATGCTGGCGCATCAACTGGAACGTCTCCAGCTCTATCGAGAATTCGAACCGTGCTGCGAACTGTACCGCACGAAGCATCCGCAGAGGATCATCTTTGAATGACTCAGGATAAACAATGCGAAGCTGCCGCAGCTCCAGATCGGCCCGACCCTGCAGCGGGTCAACCAGCTCCTGTGTATCCAGGGCCAGCGCCATTGCATTGATAGTGAAATCGCGGCGAATCAGGTCGGCTTCCACCGGCAGGTTCGGATCGTAGCGAACCTCGAAGTCACGGTGCCCGACTCCCGTCGAATGCTCCGTTCGCGGCAGCGTAATGTCATAGGTACAAGACCGGCCCCTGACCATCTGGGTGAACTTGATCACCCCAAAAGACCGACCGACCAGATCAACCCGCCCATGCCGCTTCAGAATGGCGCTGAGGCGATCATACCCAACGCCCGTCACCAGGTAATCCAGGTCGGTCTCCTGAAGTCCCCCATACAGAAGCTGATCCCGCACGGCGCCGCCGACCTCGTAAATGCGTCCGGCTTCGAGAATATCGTCAACTACTTCGCCAGACAATCTACACATCCCTACTCGCTAACGATTCGTGTCCCGGCCTCGCCGCGAAGAGCCGCGCCGGCCAGGTTGAACGACGTAATGGTGACCACGTCACCGCCGTTTTCCATAAAAGCAATGGCAGCATCCACCTTGGGACCCATCGACCCGGCAGGAAAATGACCCTCGTCCCGATATCGCTTCAACTCCGCCAGCGTCACCGTCCCAAGCTCCTGTTGATTCTCCTTGCCGAAATCCAGCGATACCTGGTCTACCGAGGTCAAAATGCACAGCACCTGCGCATTCACCTCGCGGGCAATCACGGCCGAGGCCCAGTCTTTATCGATCACCGCATCCAGCCCCTCGAGATTGCCGAACGTATCGATATAAACCGGAATGCCTCCACCACCGCCCGCAATGATGATATTCCCCTGCTCAACCAACTGACGGATCGTCGACCCCTCCACCGAGCTTTTCGGTTTCGGCGATGGCACCACACGACGCCAGCCCCGATTGGCATCCTGTTTCATCTGCCAGCCCAGATTCTGTTCGTAGGTCCGGGCCTGTTTCTCCGTGTAGAACTGCCCGATGTACTTGGTCGGGTTGTTGATCGCCGGGTCCTCCTTATCAACAATCATCTGGGTGACGATAGTCACCACCCGCCGCTCGATCCCTTCTTTCTTGAGCCGGTTCTGCAGCGATTGCTCGATCATATACCCCATCCCCCCCTGCGTATCGGCAACCAGCACCCCCAGCGGTAAGTCCGGCGCCGAACCACGCGCCATCTCGTTCCGAAGCAGGGCGTTGCCCACCTGCGGGCCGTTGCCGTGAGTGACCACCAGGTTGTAACCGTCGCGAACAAGCTCAACAATGCCATCAAGCGAGCGGCGCGTATTGGCAAACTGATTGGCAATGGTGTCTTCCATGCCGGGCACGGTGATCGCGTTGCCACCGAGCGCCACAACAGCCGTCTTTCCCGAAGCCATGATGTCAGCCTTCTATTTGCAGAAGGCGGAAAGGATCGCTCCCTTCCGCCCGGTCGTTCCGACTTACTTCTTCGCCGTGCGCTTGGTGCCCGGCTTCTTACCCTTCAGAAAATCCTCAAGCACCGACTTGACCGTCGGCGTCCCGATCTCCTGCAGGTTGTAGTACACCCGCGTGTTCGGATGCTTGATCTTGAGAATCCGGGTCAAATCGATCGGCGTCGCCACAACAACCGCATCACACTTGACCTTGTTGATCGTCGTCTCCAGGTCCTTGATCTGCTGATCACCATACCCCATAGCCGGCAGAAGAACGCCTATCTCGGGATACTTCTCGAACGTCCGCGTGATCGACTTCACCGTGTAAGGACGCGGGTCAACCAGTTCGATCGCACCGTACTTCTCGGCCGCCACCACGCCGGCGCCATAGGTCATCTCACCGTGGGTCAGCGTGGGACCATCCTCGACCACCAGCACCCGCTTGCCGCGAATCAACTCCGGCTTGTCCACCTCCAGCGGAGAGGCCGCATCGATCACGATCGCATTCGGATTGTAGGCCTGGATGTTGCGACGGACCTCAACCACACCCTCAGGGTCAGCCGAGTCAATCTTGTTGATCACTATCACATCAGCCCTCAGAAGGTTGACCTGCCCCGGATAGTACTCCAGCTCGTGTCCCGGACGATGCGGATCCACTACCGTAATCTGCAGATCCGTCCTGTAGAACGACATATCGTTGTTGCCGCCATCCCACAGGATAACGTCGGCCTCTTTCTCGGCCTCACGGATGATCTGCTCATAGTCCACACCAGCATAGACAACCACGCCACGATTGATGTGCGGCTCGTACTCCTCGCGCTCCTCAATCGTACACTTGTGCTTGTCCAGATCGGACAGATCGGCAAACCGCTGACAGGCCTGTGCCGCCAGATCGCCATACGGCATGGGGTGACGGATCGCCACTACCTTCTTGCCCATCTCCTGCAGAGCCGCCGCCACCGCACGCGTCGTCTGCGACTTGCCGCAACCGGTGCGAATCGCACACACGGAGACCACCGGCTTGCTCGACTCGATCTGGGTCGGGGTCGAGCCTTCAACCGCAAACCGCGCCCCGGCCGCCATCACGTACGCCGCCTTCTCCATCACATACTGGTAACTCACATCCGAGTACGAGAAAACCACCTCGTCAACCTTGTGCTTCTCGATCAGATCCAGCAGACTGGTCTCGTCCTCGATCGGTACCCCCTTGGGATACAGCTTCCCGGCCAACTGCGCCGGATACTTGCGGCCTTCAATATCGGGAATCTGCGTCGCAGTGAACGCCACCACTTCCACAGTTTCGTTATCACGGTACAACGTGTTAAAATTATGGAAATCGCGGCCGGCCGCGCCCATGATAATGATCCGCTTGCGTTCTGTCTTCGTAGCCATCTTCAATTGCTCCTTATTCGACCATCACGTGTTAAACAGCACTCTCATACCATCTCCCCTGACGGAGGCGCTCCCTCATATCGATGATGCCGTCCAGATGAACAGGATCATGTACAGGAAAACGACCCCGCAGGTCTCACGGTCAAATATGAACTTGCAACGGCTCAAACCGTCATCCCTTCCACACGTTGCACAAGCACTACTGGTTATCGATCTGCGCGCGCTGTATCCTGCCGGAGAAGTCGACATAAACCGACTTCCACTCACTGAACACATCCAGCGCCACCATGGCCGCCTCGCGGTGACCATTGCCGGTCTCCTTTGTCCCGCCAAACGGCAGGTGCGTCTCGGCGCCGATGGTCGGAGCATTCACGTAGAATATGCCCGTATACACATCGCGCATGGCCTTGAACGCCCAGTTGACATCCTGCGTGTAAATAGAGGCCGACAGCCCGTAAATGGTGTCGTTGGCCATCTCAATCGCCTGTTCGAATGTATCGAACGTCCCCACCGACAGCACCGGGCCGAAAATCTCTTCCTTCCACAGACGCATCTTCTGCGTTACCTCCGTGAACACCGTCGGCTGAACGAAGAACCCCTTGTCATAATCTCCACCGGTGAGCCGCTCACCGCCACAGACCAGTTTGGCGCCGTCCTCGTTCTTGCCGATATCGACATACTTCAGCACCGTATCCAGCTGACTCTGGTTCACGCAGGGTCCCATCTGCATACTCTCATCAAGTCCATTGCCCACCTTCAACTGTTTGACCCGCTCGACCAGCTTGTCGATCATCTTCTTCGCCACATCCTTGTGGATTATCAGGCGGCTCGTCGCCGTACAACGCTGCCCGGTAGTGCCGAACGCTCCCCACAGCACACCATCAACCGCCAGATCAATATTGGCGTCGTCCATGACTATCTGCACATTCTTCCCACCCATCTCAAGGCAGGTGTGCTTGAAGGTCGGCGCACAGGCTTCAGATACCTTGCGACCGACTTCGGTCGAACCGGTAAACGAAATGACCCGCGTTCGCGGATCATTGATCAGCGGCTGTCCCACCTTGCTGCCCGCGCCCGTCACAAGGTTGATCACACCCGCCGGAACGCCCTCTTCGTGCATGATCTTCACCATGTTGACCACCGACTTCGGCGTGTCAGTCGCCGGCTTGATCACCACCGTATTGCCGCAAATCAACGCCGGCATGGTCTTCCATGAGGGTATAGCCATCGGGAAATTCCACGGCGTAATGAAACCACACACACCCAGCGGCTGACGGACCGCCATGGCAAACTTGTTCCCCATCTCCGAGGGCGTCGTAAAACCGAACAACCGTCGCCCCTCCCCCGCCATGTAGTATGTCAAATCGATTGCTTCCTGCACATCACCGCGCGTTTCAGCGAGCACCTTGCCCATCTCGCGCGTCATTTCTTTCGCGCAACGCTCCTTCTCGGCCTCCAGACGCTGTGCAACTTTGTACAGTATCTCTCCACGCTTCGGTGCCGGCGTCAACCGCCACTTCTCATAAGCAGCAGCGGCCGCATCCACCGCCCTCTTCACATCCTCAGCGTTCGACTTCTGGAATATCCCCACAACATCGCTGTTATCGGCCGGATTTACGTTTTCGTAGGTCTCACCGGAAACAGACTCGACCCACTCACCATTGATGAAATTCTTGAGAACTTCCGGACTACTCATAACACACTTTCCTTCTATGGCTTATGTACTCTTCTGGCAATCTGTTAACAGCGCTCCGGCCATGTGAAATACGTCACACCCGGATTTCATAGGCAGGTAATATATTCTTTAGGCAGTCGATGTCAACCGCTTTCCCCGCCAAAGCAAGCCAAACCACGCCTTGTGCCACAATAACTTACACAAGATCGGAAGCGCCGAAACCCTGAGGCCTGAGCACCGACCACTACCCCGGCAACACACCAGCACAGAAAAAAGTCACCGCTTTGGGTTGATCGATTGCCGCGAACATGCGTTATTAGTATATACAGCAACTACTTCAGACGAGGACATACCAGCATGCTCGCTCTGCTTATGGCCGCCATGATGAGCCTCCCGCTCTACCCCCTCAACCCGGTCGAGGAGGACACGCTGGCCAGCGTCAATGCCCACATCTCGCTGGGTTTCCGGGCGCCGTCCGATGTCGTCTCCGCCGGACCCGAACTGTCAGCCAAGTACGAGTTGCTTATCATGCATCCCGTCGTTGTCCGGACCTCCGTCGATTACAAATACGGCGAGCTGTCAGCACGCCAATACCCCCGTGGCCCGATGCACGCCGTCTCATTCGCCCTTGAGAGCTTCTACTACCGAGGCACCGACAAACTGACGGGCTATATTGGTGCCGGCGCCCTGTTCACAGTGCACTCGTTCAAACCCCATGCCTGGATTGCCGACTCCCTCCGCTCCCAGTTCGCCATCCGCGAGGTCCGCATCGATGCCGCCCCCGGCTTCCGCATTGCTCTGGGCCTGCGCTACCGAAGTGTATACGCCCTCGAACTCACCATCACAGAAATGCGCTCCAACCTTAACTACATCCGCGATACGGGTATCGGCATGGTCGCCGAACGCAAGGAAGAAATCCGCCTGTCCGACATCCGAGTCACTTTCGGCTACCTGTTCACCCTGCGCGACTGGTGATTGCGGATGCTGTATGGGATCCCGTGCTTCACACCGGCTCCCGGCACTCGCCGAGGCCGTGAACAACGTCAGGCTGTCGGTATGCTGTCCTTCATTCACCATCCAGTGACAGAGCACCTCGACCACGTCCGGGCTTTCACGACCATTGACGAATGTCGCCGCATGAATGTGATTTACACGGTGTCCATAATGTCATAAACTAAGGCTATGACTATGAAGACCACTCACAGAGTACTGTACTCCTCAGCGATTGATCTGTCGGCACTGGATAATAGCTGCGTCAGTCTCGTAGTCACTTCACCACCTTACCCAATGATCGAAATGTGGGACGAGTTGTTCTGCCGTGCAGATCCAAACATCGGACAGAAGATGAACGACGGGCGTGAACAGGAGGCGTTCGAATCGATGCATCGCCAACTCGACCAGGTGTGGACTCAGTTGCCGCGAGTTGTTTGCGATGGAGGCATCGTCTGCATAAACATAGGGAATGCCACACGGACGCTCAATGACAACTTCCAGCTGTTTTCATCTCACTCTCGAATCATCAGCAAGATGGTATCTCTCGGCTTCCAGAATCTTCCCAACATCATTTGGCGCAAAACCACCAACGCACCAAACAAGTTCATGGGATCGGGTATGCTCCCTCCGGGAGCTTATGTCACTCTCGAACACGAGTACATATTAGTTTTCCGCAAAGGGAGCAAACGGGAGTTCAGAGATCCGGAAGAGAAGCGCCTTCGGAGAGAAAGCGCTTTCTTCTGGGAGGAGCGTAATCAGTGGTTCTCTGATGTGTGGTTTGATCTCAAAGGCATCGGACAAGAGCTGAACAACAGCAACCTGCGCAAGCGCAGCGCAGCGTATCCTTTCGATTTGCCTTACAGACTCATCAATATGTTCTCCATTAAGGGAGACTGCGTGTTGGATCCCTTCCTCGGGACCGGTACCACCAGTGTGGCTGCGGCGGCGACCGAGAGAAACAGTATTGGCTATGAAGTTGACACCGGTTTCAGGAACCTGATTGACAGACAGATGCTGAACCTCGTCCCCCTTGTCAACACCCACATCGCCAAACGCATTGAGGATCATCGTAGATTCGCAGAACTCCGGCAAGCTGACGAAAAGGGTTTCAAGTTCACCATTGAAAGCCTTGGCATACCTTGTGCAAGCAGACAGGAAACCGATATTGTGCTTCGCATGGTGGAGAGTATCGTGTCCAGCGGGCAGGATACGTACCACGTATCCTATCGAAACCACGAGTGTCAACCGCTCCAAAGCAGGATCGTGCCCGTTGTCGACTCCAGGCCCAGGCAGCTCCGTGAAAACACGGCGCAGACAACCTTTGATCTCAGTTGAATGCATTCAAGCTCAGAACTGATGTGCCGATTGGAACTCCGCATTCCACACCGCTATATGTCACACTCAATCACTATCCCATCCTTCTTCTTCTCGTAGTAGACAACGGTCACTTCAATCGACTCCCCGAGAAGGTCCTTCTTCGATCTGTATGTGTGAGGCTTGATGCTGATCGCCCGACCACCAACGAACCCATCGATTCCTTTGGTCTCCTCTTCAGCGGTTGACAACCGATACGTAGTCCCCGTTTCCTTGGAGATCTTCTGCAGTATGGCTTCTTGAAACCGCAACCCGGCAAAGGTTTTGTTGTGAATCAAATCCTTGACCCAGTCCTCGATCATCTTATCATCAATCTGTCCCATAGCTTCCCTGAGCCGCGCCAGCATGGCCGAAATCCTGTCCGTCGCTTCCCGAACAGCATCAGGTTTCCGCTCCGAGTACCAGTCAACCCATTCGGTTAGTGTCTTCCCTTCAAACGTTTGTATCAGTTCGCTCATCTGGCCAACCACTTTCGGTCTGGTGCCTCCCGAGTTTGCATTGGCAAGATTCAATAGCTGGGTTGTGTACTTCGGGAATACGTACTTCTTCCCGCCGAGCAGGTACACCATTTCATCATAAGGTATCTTGGTTCGCATTCATGCGCCTTCCACTCAAACCGGCTGATCCCGCCACTGCCGTTGATCAACACACTACCGACAAAGCTCCAGGATTCATCTCCCCCTCGCCTCCCTACTCCCACCCGCTGCGATACTTCTTCAGAAACTCTTCCCGAAACGCCCCAAACCGCCCCGCCTCGATCGCCCCGCGAATACCCTGCATCAGCTTCTGAAAAAACCACGTCGAGTGCAAGGTCGCCAGCACCATCCCCGTAATCTCCGACTGATTATACAAGTGACGAATGTACGCCCGCGAGTACCGCCGGCAAACCGGGCAGTCACAATCAGGATCCAGCGGCCGGCTGTCGTCCGCATAGGCCGCATTGCGATACGTGATCTGCCCCCGCGACGTGAACACATTCCCCGTACGCGCATTGCGAGTCGGCAGCACGCAATCGAACATGTCCACACCATACCCCACCGCCATCAGGATATCCTCCGGATACCCGACTCCCATCAAGTAGCGCGGCTTTTCGTCTGGCAGGTACTCGATCTGCCCGACCAGCATCGCCTCCATCTCCTGTTTGGACTCCCCCACCGACAATCCCCCGATCGCATACCCCGGGAAATCCATCGCCACCAACTGCTCGGCTGAAAGCCTCCGAAGATCCCGATAGGTCGATCCCTGCACGATTGCAAACAGCACCTGCTGCGTCTGGCCCGCTTTGACCAGACTCTCGTGATACTCCTGACACTCCTGCGCCCACAACCACGTCCGCTCCACTCCCAGCTCGGCCAGCTCCCGATCGGCCGGATACGGCACGCAGTAGTCAAAAGCCATAATGATATCCGCCCCAATATCGTGCTGCACCTGCATCGAAGTCACCGGGCTGAAGAAGTGCCGCGACCCGTCGTGATGCGACCGGAACTCCACTCCCTCGTCACTGACCGTGCTGATATCCCGCAGCGAGAAGATCTGAAACCCGCCGCTGTCGGTCAGCATCGGCTTGTGCCACCCGCTGAATTCCGCCAGCCCGCCCTGTGATTTGATAATCCGTGTCCCCGGCCGCAGATACAGATGGTACGTATTGCCCAGGATGATCTCCGCCCCGCAGGTTTCCAGATCGCCGCTGGTCAGCGCCTTTACCGCCCCGCTGGTCCCCACCGGCATAAACGCCGGCGTCTGGAACCTCCCGTGTGGCGTGCTGATCTCTGCGCGCCGGGCGGCCCCGTCGCTCGCCTGCAGCCGGAACAACCGCTCTGGCGTCAACTCTCCGCCCATCAGCCCAGCACCACGTCCAGCGCCTGCTGCAGGCTGCTTACACCGACAAGCTCGATCGGCCGATTCACTACCTTCCCCAAATTGCTCTGCGGCAGTACCATGCGCGTGAACCCCAGCTTGGCCGCCTCGGCAATGCGGCGATCAATCTGAGTCACCCCCCGCACCTCGCCGGAAAGCCCCACCTCGCCCACCACCAAGGTATGCGGATCAATCGCCCGGTTCGTTACAGACGACGCTATCGCCGCCACCAGCGGCAGGTCAACCGAGGGTTCGCTCACCCGCAACCCTCCTGCGATCGACACAAACACGTCATTGGTCCCCATCGGGTACTCGCACCGCTTCTCGAGGATAGCCAGCAGCAGTGCCAGCCGCTTGTTGTCGATTCCGCCGGCCACCCGTTGCGGATTGCCGTAACTCGCCGAGGTCGCCAGTGCCTGCACCTCGATCAGAATCGGCCGTGTCCCCTCACACAAACTCGTCACCACCGAACCGGCCTGCGGCTGCCCCTGGTGTTCCGACAGAAACACCGAAGAAGGGTTGCTCACTTCGCTCAGCCCCGATGGCGTCATCTCAAACACCCCGATCTCCGCAATCGACCCGAACCGATTCTTCGTGCACCGCAGAATCCGGTACAGGTGCGTCGCATCCCCCTCGAAATACATCACCGTATCAACCATGTGCTCAAGCACCTTCGGGCCGGCCACCATCCCCTCCTTGGTCACGTGGCCCACCAGCAGCAGCGCCATGTCCCCCGCCCGCGCCAGGCGTATCAACTGCTTGGCCGACTCCCGCACCTGCGCCACCGTCCCCGGCGGCGAATCCAGTATCTCACTCGCCGTTGTCTGAACCGAATCGATAATCGCCACCGCCCAGTGCCCGCCTTCAATCGCTGCTTCAATCTCCTCCAGCGAAGTCGAATTGAGCAGCCCGATATTGCTCCCCGATGCCCCCAACCGGTCCGCCCGCAGCTTGATCTGCGGCAGCGATTCCTCCCCGGTCGCATACAGAACCGACAATCCCTGCGAGGAGTACCCTTCAGCCGCCTGAAGCAGCAGCGTCGACTTGCCAATTCCCGGCTCACCGCCGATCAACACCGAGGCCCCCGGAAGCAGCCGCCCGCCCAGCACCCGATCGAACTCGTCGATCGTGCTGACCAGCCCTGTCTGCGACTCGGTCCCGATCTGCCCCAGCGGCACTGTGCGCACCGGCCCGGACTTCTTCGCCCCGCTTACTTTCCCCACCGGAAGACGCTCCTCGATCAGCGTGTTCCAGGCACTGCATTCCCGGCACTGACCCTGCCAGCGCGGATGCTCTGCACCACACTGCGAGCAGTAGTAGGCGGTCCTGGCTCTCTTTGATGGAAGCGACATGATCTTCACTGCCCCCTACGCATCATACGCCGCACTGTCCATGAACTGGCGCACATACCCGTCATCAACCTTCTTCAGCTCTTCCGGAGTACCGTCAAAATGCACCCGCCCCTTGTGAAGCATAACAATCCGATCGGCAATGTGAAACGCCGACTTCATATCATGGGTCACCGCCAGCGAGGTTACCGAAAGCCGCTCGTTCAGCCGCGCGATTAATTCGTTGATCATCTCTGCCGTAATCGGGTCCAGCCCGGTCGTCGGCTCATCGTACAGCAACACCTCCGGATCGTTCGCAATGGCCCGCGCCAGCCCGACCCGCTTGTGCATGCCGCCGGAGAGCTCCGACGGCAGCTTGTCTCCGGCATCCGACAGATCCACCATGTCCAGCTTCTCCTGCACGATGCGCCGAATCTGCTCGGGCTTGTACTTGCGCGACTCCTTCAACCCCAGCCCCACATTCTCCGCAACCGTCATCGAATCAAACAGCGCCGCCGACTGAAACAACATCCCGATTCGCCAACGCACCGCCACCAGTTCCTCGTCCGGCAGTTCGTTGATCTCACGCCCGTCGACAAACACCTGTCCGCGGTCGGGCGCCATAAGACCGATAATGTGCTTGAGCAGGACCGATTTCCCCGTCCCGGAGGCACCGATAATCGCCAGCGACTCCCCCTTCTCTATGGTCAGGTTGATGCCATCCAGCACGACCAGCTTACCGAAGCTCTTGCACAGGTCTTTCAACTCGATGATGGCCATGCTACAACCGGAACAGGATGAGTGCAAAAACGAAGTTGAACACCAGAATCATCACCATCGAAATCACCACCGACGTTGTCGTCGCCAGCCCAACCCCCTGCGCCCCACCTTCGCTGTGGAAGCCCTCGTAGCAACTGACCAGCCCGATCGTGAAGCCAAACACGCCCGCCTTGATCAACCCGTTAATGAAATCCTGCAATTTGAATGAGCCCCGAAACCCGTTAAGGAACATTTCCGAGGAGATGTTGACGCCCACCATCGACACGATCAATCCCCCTATGATCGCCACAAAAATCGAGAAGCACACCAGAAACGGCACCATCAGCGTGCACGCGATAATCCGCGGCTGCACCAGATAGCGAAACGGGCTTATACCCATTGACAGCAGGGCGTCGATCTGCTCGGTCACCCGCATCGTCCCCAGTTCCGCCGTAATCCCGGCTCCAACCCGTCCGGCCAGGACAATTGCCGAGAGCACCGGCGCCAGTTCAATGACCACCGCCTTGCCTACCGCGTGCCCCAGAAACCGCAACGGCGCCCCGATGAACTTGAACTGATACGCCGCCTGCCAGGCCGACACCGCCCCCACGAAAATCGATATGATCGCTATCAGCGGCAGCGACTTCATCCCGATATAGTACAACTGCGCCACCAGCAATCCCAGCGAGTGGTGCAGCCGGCGAAGCGACACCACGAACCGCCCGAGAAATATCGCCATGCCACCCAGCTTGGTCACCACCCCGATGCCGCTGCGACCCACTATCTCCGGTACATGCTCCATTAGAACGGTGTCTCCTCATCACCGCCAACCGGCTCCACCCCCGGCGGCACTTCACGTCGCTTCCACTCCAGATTCTCAAAGCGCGCAAACTCCTTCAGGAACGTCAGATTCACCGTCCCCGTCGGACCATTGCGCTGCTTGGCTACGATTATCTGCGCCTTCCCCTCCACCTCTGCATACTTTGGGTCGTTGCGATCCAAATGCGTCAGATAGTGTTCCGGGCGATAGACAAACGCCACCACATCCGCATCCTGCTCGATAGCCCCCGACTCCCGCAAATCCGAAAGCTGCGGACGCTTCTCTCCGCCGCGCTGCTCCACCATCCGCGAAAGCTGCGAACAGGCGATCACCGGCACATCCAGTTCCTTCGCCAGCGACTTCAACCCGCGCGAGATCGTCGCGATCTCCTGCTGACGGTTATCAAAACGCCCCGTCGCCGTCATCATCTGGATATAGTCCACGATAATCAGCGACACATCCGCCTGCGCCTTCAACCGTCGCGCCTTCGCCCGCATCTCCAGGCTGCTGAGATTCGCACTGTCATCGATGTATATCGGCGCTTCCGAAAGCGGCCCCGAGGCATACGTCAGCTTCGGCCACTCGCGATCGGCCAGCTTGCCCGAACGAAGCCGCTGCTGCGATATCTTTGCCCGTCCGCACAGCAACCGCATCGCCAGCGACTCCGCCGACATCTCCAGCGAAAACACGCCCACTGCCTTCTTCTGCTCAATCGCCACGAACTCCGCGATATTCATGGCCAGCGCCGATTTGCCCATCGACGGCCGCCCGGCAATGATCACCAGCTCACCACCGCGCAGACCATTAGTCATCTCATCAAAATCCCGAAACCCCGTCTGTAAGCCTACCAGCGTACTGTCCGGAGACTGCAACTCCTCGATCTGCTCCATCGTCCCGGGCAACAAATCGCTCAGGGCAACGAATCCCTTGCGCAACCGGCGCTCCGATATCATGAAGATGCTGCTCTCGGCCTTGTCCAGCAGCGCGTCGACGGCTTCATCCTCCGTCCGGCAGCTTTCCGCTATCTCATCCGCCGTCCGAATCAACCGGCGAAGCAACCACTTCTCCAGCACGATGTTGGCGTATGTCACCACGTTCACGGTCGAGGCCACCCCCTCAACCAGCTCGACCAGATACACCCGCCCGCCGACCTTCTCCAGCGTTGCCATCTTCTGCAGTTGGTTGGCCACCGTCGTGATGTCGCACGGCTGCGACTGCTCGTACAGGGCCAGCATCGCTTCGTAGATCAGCCGGTGTCGCGGGACATAAAATGCCGAGGGATCATCGAGCACCTCCAGCGCCCGGTTGAGCGCCTCGGAGTCACGAAGAATCGCACCCAGCAACGCCTGCTCGGCCTCCTCCGAACGCGGTGCCTGCAGACGTTCCAGTCGAACCTCTTCCTTGCCCCGCCAGGTTACCTGCTTGCGTTCCGCCACGTCATCGCGCCTTTATCTCGTCGAGTTTGACCAGCAGCATCTGCATGTCCTCCCACGTATCCCGACTGCGGAAACCGGAGCAGCGCTGCCGGGTGATACGTCACCAGCATCGGCGTTCCGGAGAAGGTGTGCCAGCGTTTACGAAGCTTCCCCAGTGGTGTCGTCGTCTTCAGCAGATTCTGAGCCGCCACCCGGCCCAGCGCACAGATGAGCTTCGGCCGTATCAACCGTATCTGCTCATGAAGGTATCCAAGGCACTGCTCCACCTCGTCCGGCAACGGATCGCGGTTATTCGGAGGTCGGCACTTGAGGATATTGGCAATATACACATCCTGACGCGACAGCTTCATCGCCTCCAGAATCTTGTCAAGCAGCTTGCCGGCCCGGCCCACAAACGGCTCCCCCTGCCGGTCCTCATCCGCACCCGGCGCCTCGCCGACAAACATGATCTCTGCCGAACGATGCCCCACGCCGTACACGAACTTATTGCGCGTCCGGCCCAGCGGACAGCGCTGGCACTCACAGATCGCCTGACAGTGCGCCTGCAACGACTCGTACTCGGCCACGTCAGGCCCGTCCGGCATCTCTGCGAACAGGGCCGACTGCTCGTTTTCATCTTCGGCACCCACACGCACCGCCGGCGCCACCGGTTTCTTCACCGACAGCGACGCCTGAATCTCCTCGGGCAGCGGGTCCAGGATTACCTCCTCAAACCCCATGTCTATCTGGGTGCGAAGCGCCCGGCACAGCAATGCTCTCAGGTTGTCGGAATTAGCGTCCATTCTCCCTTTCCGAATTGAACAGTCAAGTTAGTACATGAGGAAACGACAGGCAACATTGATTCAGAGCAACTTCGCCATCTCAGCAACAATCCGCTCGGCCACCTCGTCTTTCGACATCAACGGTAACGCGAGCGTCCTGCGCTTCGGATGGATAATGCTCACCCGATTGGTCTTGGTATCAAACCCCGAATCCGGCCCCGGCACATTGAGCACAATCATGTCCAACTGCTTGTCAGCCAGCTTGCGACGAGCATTCTTCTCGGCGTCATCAGTCTCAAGCGCAAACCCGATCACCACTTGCCCCGGCCGACGTTTCCCGGCCAAACCACGCAGGATATCCTCCGTTGGCTCCAGTTGCAACGCCAGCGGACCGTCCCCGCGTTTAATCTTCGATCCGACCATGACCTGCGGCCGAAAATCAGCCGGGGCCGCCGCCATAATCAGCGCATCGCACGTGGCGAACTCCGCCTGCACCGCCGCGGCCAGATCGGCTGTGGTCACAATCGGAATCGACCTCACACCCTGTGGTATCACCAGAGACGTTGGCCCCGTGATCAGGCACACCTCGGCCCCGGCCTCGCGCGCCGCCCGCGCCAGAGCATACCCCATTTTCCCCGATGAATGATTGGAGACATAACGGACCGGATCAATCGCCTCCCGCGTCGGACCGGCCGTGACCAGAACCCTCTTACCCTGCAGGCTCAGCCTTTTTTTTTACTCCCTGCGCTCCCTGCGCCGCCCGCCAGCTTGCTGACAGAGTCGAATATGGCCTCCGGCTCCGACATTCGCCCCACACCGCTGCTGTCACACGCCATCTCGCCTGCCTCCGGCCCGATCGACTCCCATCCGAGATCCCGCGTGACCGTCTCGAAATTCCGCTGCGTGATCCTGTTGCTCCACATCCCCGGATTCATTGCCGGCGCCACCAGCACCGGCCGGGTCGTGGCGCACATCACCGTTGTCAGAAGATCATCACTTATCCCGGAGGCCATCTTGCCCAGGAAGTTCGCCGTCGCCGGAGCGATCACGATCACATCCGGCCACTCGGCCAGATCGATATGCCGCGTCCCCACAAACTCGTTTTCGGGAAACATCCTGACCAATACCGGCCGCTGCGATACCGACTCCAGCGTCAGCGGTGTCACAAACCGCGTCGCCGCCTCGGTCATGATCACCTGCGCCTCGGCCCCCTGTTTGACCAGCAGGCGGACCAGGTTGGGGATCTTATAGCATGCAATCCCGCCCGTCATGCCCAGCAGGATCTTCTTGGAGCAAAGGCTCATAAGCTCTAAATCGATTTACGAGATCAGTTTACGAACGGAGAGCGCGGGCTGGTGATATCGAACAGGTTCAGCCCGTCAAGCTCCTCGACATCGTGAAATACCACTGCCGAGGCAACCGTCTTGACCTCTTCCTCGCTCACGTCGGCAGAGCTGACCACCATCAGACGATCCAGCACGATCTCAAGCTGCTCGTCGTCAATCAGCCCCAGGTTCACCAGCCCGTACAGAAACCCCTGAGCCTCAGTCGAAAGCAAAGCCCGCTCAGCGGCCGTTAATACCCGCACCGAGGAGTGGCGGGATGGAAACGAGGCGAAATACTCCTCAGCCTCCGGATTGATTCGATCCATCAGCCACGAATAGGCAGCCGATATCTCATCATCCTGATACCCCATAGTCTCGAGCATCGCGGAAATGTCGTCGATATCCGAGACCTGCTCCCGGTGTTCCTGCATGTAATCTATGAGAAAAACAACGATCTCTAATATTCTGTCTCTCATCTCGTCTCCAGTTGCGGTTGCGCTATAGAACCGAAGATACACCGACTCATCGATCTTTGCAAGCGAATTGCCTTCCCGCGCGATCCCCTGCTGCCGACCTTAAGACCGCCAAAGCGTGTCGTACCCCCCCAACCGACCACGCAGTAATATCTTGCAGCGAACATATCAATCGGCTTTTCAAGCACCCCCGAACGCTATTCTACCCGCTCGAAAACCAGTTTGCGCTCCGGTGTATCGATTATCATCTGTGATTCCCCCTCGAAGCTCAGCCGCCCCTTCAAAGCCCGCCCCTGGATCACCATCACCAGATTGCCCTGTTCCTCCATGCTCCAGCCACCCGGCAGGCGCTGCCCTGTCGTTTTGTTAACGGCGACAAACCGACCATCGTCGGTAAACGAATGCTCCAGTTGCGTCCCCTCGATCTCGACTACCCACTTGCCCGACAGCAACTTATCCAACCGCCTGCGGTGATCGTCAGAAACCGGCGGTGCCTCTACGCGCACCATAACAGAAGTATCACCCTGACGAATGACAGTCAGGGTATCCCCGTCGATATAGCACTCCATCGACTGGCTGGCGCCGCTGGCCGGATTGGCGAGAGTCAGCCGACCCGGTCGACCCGGCACAAACTGATACGTGAAGGTATCATGAAATGACCCCATCTGCATTCCCCCCAGGCCGCCATCGTGAAAACCGAATATCATCCTCCGTTCCAGCCCGGTCGTGGCCTGCCAATGACCGATTATCACCTCGGAATCGGCAGGCGCCGGTGTCACCCTCTCCGAGCCCGCAGCACTCACGCTGTCGGCGTAACTCTCGGATCGGCCGGCGTCCTCGCCCTTGGATCCACAGCCCGAAAGCCCGATCAGCACCACCGCCATACCGACCAGAAACACCACCAGCAGTCGCTTTGTCACAGTCCTGCCCCTTCTCAGTGCTTGAAATGTCTCATGCCAGTGAACACCATCGCCGCCCCGGCCTTATCGGCGGCTGCGATCGCCTCAGCATCACCCTTGGAACCACCCGGCTGAATAATCGCTGTCACCCCCGCCTCGGTACCAACCTCGACTCCGTCCGGCATCGGGAAGAAGGCATCCGAGGCCATCACCGCCCCTTGTGCCCGCTCGCCGGCGCGCTTGACCGCCATGAATCCGGAATCGACCCGCGAGGTCTGTCCCATGCCGATCCCCACCGTCGCCTCCCCTTTGGCCAGCACGATCGCATTCGACTTCGTATGCTTCACAACCTTCCAGGCAAACATGAGCGCCTTGAGTTCCTCCGGCGTCGGTTCCCTCTTGGTCACCACCTTCAGCTCATCCTTGCTAACATTCTGCTCATCGGCCTGCTGATACAGCAACCCTCCGCGCACCGGCTTGAACACCACCTGTCCCGGCGTCACTCCATCGGCTATCTGAGGCACGGCCAGCAGACGACGGTTCTTCTTCCGCTTAAGCATAGCGAGCGCTTCCTCCGTAAACCCGGGAGCCAGGATACACTCCACGAACGGTGTCTCGTGCAGAAGCTCGGCACAGGCCATGTCCACTTCACGGTTCAGCCCGATAATGGAACCAAAGGCCGAAAGTGGATCCGAATCATACGCCGCCTTGTACGCCGCCGCAATCGTCTCCGCCTGCGCCGCGCCACAGGGGTTGGCGTGCTTGAGCACACACGCGAACGGTTTCTCGAAATCCAGGATCATGTCCAAAGCCGCGTCCAGATCACCGTAGTTGTTATACGATAACTCCTTGCCCGAAAGAATCTCACCGCGAAGCAGCGACGGTCCGGGCGGAAAACCCTCCCGCTCATACACCGCGGCCCGCTGGTGCGGATTCTCACCGTAGCGGAGATTCTCACGGCGCCGGTAACACAGGTTCAGCCGGGCCGGGAACAGCGCGTCACCCTCTGCAGGCTGATCGGCCATCTCGGCTGCGAAATAGTCGGCGATCGCCGTATCATAGCGAGCCGTCAGCGCATACGCTTTGGCCGCGCACTGGCGACGGAACTCGGGCGTTGTCTGACCGTCATGTTCCCGGAGTTGCTCGATCAGATTGTCATAGTCACAGGGGTCGGTCACGATCGTCACGAACTCATGATTCTTCGCCGAGGCCCGGATCAGGCTGGGACCGCCGATATCGATATTCTCGATAACCTCCTCCCGCGTCGCATCCTCGCGCGCCACTGTCTGCTCGAACGGATACAGATTCACCACGATCAGGTCTATCGCCCGCCCCTCTATCTGGCTTAGCTGCTCCTCGTCCTTCTCATCGCCGCGACGGTACAATATGCTCCCGTGAATCTTCGGATGCAGCGTCTTGACGCGGCCACCCAGCACCTCCGGTGAGCCGGTGAATCCCGAAACCGGAATCGCCTGCACACCCGCCTCTTTGAGCTTCTTGAGCGTTCCGCCGGTGGAAATGATCTCGATCCCCATATCCTGGAGCGACTGCCCCAGCTTGATCAGACCTGTCTTGTCGGACACCGAAATCAGCGCCCGTTTGATTCCTGTCTTTTCTGTCATAACCTCACTTACCTGTCAGGACGCGTTGTGCGTCGCGATAACGTTCCGCCGAGGCCTCAACCACCTCCTGCGGCAACTGCGGCGCGGGCGGCTTCTTGTTCCAGCCGCTATGGGCGAGGTAATCGCGAACGGGCTGTTTGTCGAACGAGGGCTGTCCCTTGCCCACCACGTACTTGTCCACCGGCCAGAAACGGCTCGAGTCCGGCGAAAGCACCTCGTCGATCAGTATGAACTTACCATCCTTGAAGCCAAACTCAAACTTGGTGTCGGCAATGATGATCCCCTTCGTCAACGCATACTCAGCGGCCTTCGTATACACCGCCAGTGACTTCTCGCGGCAAAGCTGCGCCGTCTCCGGCCCGATAATCTTCACCAGCTCATCGTAACTGATATTCTCATCGTGACCATCGTCAGCCTTGGTCGACGGCGTGAATATCGGCTCCGGCAGCTTGCCGGACTCCTGAAGCTCCGGCGGGAACTCAAAACCGTGCACCGTATTCGACCCCTTCTCCCGCGCCCGCTGCAGCTCCTTCCACATGGAACCGGAGATATAGCCGCGCACAATGCACTCGCAGTTGACCCGCTCGGCTTTCGTCACAATCATGGAGCGTCCTTCAAGCTGCTCCCGGTACTGGTGCAATGGCCCCGGAAACTCCTCCAGCTCGGCCGTGATCAGGTGGTTGTCAACCACATCCTTCAAGTAGTCAAACCAGAAAAGCGACATGGCCGTGAGCACCTTTCCCTTGCCGGGGATGCCGTTGGGCATGACCACATCGAATGCCGAAATTCTGTCCGAGGCCACAAACAGCAGTGAGTCGCCCAGATCATAGATATCGCGAACTTTCCCGCGGTTGAACAGCGGGTACTCCCTGATGTCGGTCTGCATGACCACGTCATTGGCTGTCTTGTTCATACTCTCCTCGTATCAGCTTGCTCAGGACACGTGGATACAGCCGGTGCTCCTGCTCGAGCACCCGTGCCGCCAGCGAGTCAGGTGTGTCGTCCGGCCTTACCGGCACTTTCGCCTGCTCAAGGATGCGTCCGTTGTCATAAACCTCATCAACCAGATGTACCGTCGGCCCGGTCTGGGTCTCCCCCGCCGCGAGAACCGCTTCATGTACGTGATGTCCATACATCCCCTTGCCGCCATACTTGGGCAGCAGGGCCGGATGGATATTCGTAATCCTCCCCCGATAGGCCCGGACGACCTCGGCCGGCAACAGCTTCAGATACCCGGCCAAAGCGATATAGTCGATTTCCCTTTCTTTCAGCCTGCTCAGAAGGTCCTGCGTCGCCGCCTGTGGTGAATCATATCTCCCGGGCAAGTACACCCACGTGTCGATCCCGGCGTTCTCGGCCCGGGTCAGCCCGTAGGCCTTCTGGCTGCTGGCGACCACCCAGACAATGTCACCGGCCAGAATCCCGGCCTTCTGCGCATCGATCAAAGACTGCAGATTGCTCCCGCCGCCCGAAATCAGGACAGCTATTCTGGGTCGTGTCCGGGCCACCGTCCTTCTCCTTCAATATGCCCTATATGCCGCTTCAACGCATGAACCGATCCGGCGATAAACGGCCAATATACGCGACCGGTCCGGCGGAGTCAAACCCGCATAACGCTCAAAGAAATATCACCTGCGAATCAGCCAGCTCGGACAGCCTCAAGGAATCGTTTAACTGTCTGCTCGAAACGTTCTGGCGCTTCGAGGTTTATCATGTGACCAACCCCCTCGAACACCTCAAGCTGCGCCCCGGGAATCCTCTGATGCAGCGCCTCGGCCAAAGGCAGGAATATCCGGTCAAGCCGCCCGGTCAGGATCAGCGTCGGAGCACAAATCCGATGAACCTGCTCCATGTCATTCGCTCGCGGGTACTTCCCCCGCATGGGATCGGTCCAGATCGCCCCGCTGTGCTCGTCCATCATCTGCTCCATCAGTTGCTGCAGGTGCTTCTTATCCGACCGGTACCATGACAACGTCGTTCGTTTCCACTTCTCCCGCGCCGCCATAACCCCGCGTTCCCGTGCCTCCCGATCCACAAGCTCGATCTTCCTGCCCACCGAATACCCAGCCGCCCCGGGGCTGACCAGTGTCAGCGAGTGCAGGCGTTCCGGATATGCCAGCGCGAACCCGATCGCAGTCGCACCACCCATCGACAACCCCACGACATGTGCCCGCTTCAACCCCAGCGCCTCCATGAACGCCCGCAGGTGTTCGACACGGTCGGCCCGTCCGTAGCCCGTTGCCGGCGCGCTGGACTGGCCGTGCCCGAGAGCATCGAAGGCCATCGCCCGCCAGTTCTGTCCGAACACCTCGAGTTCGCGCTGCCACTGGCGAACATCCAGCGTGAACCCGTGCAGAAAGATGACCGGCTCGCCGGATCCGTTCTCTTCGTAGTACAGCTTCCGCCCGCCGGGTATCTGTGTGAATGGCATCTCAGGCAGTCCTTCCGATGGCGTCGGTGACGCCGATGATGTCGGTGACGCCGACGATGTCGGTGACGCCGATGATGTCCGCGATACCCCTGTATGCCGGGCGCACGCTCTGTGACAGGCGACTGTTCATGCCCGCCAAGGTAGCCCCCGCACCCGATGAACGCAACCCGATTCGAAACCCACCGGCGCCCCAATCCCGTTGGGTCGACTGGTGGCCCACGCCTCCCCCCGCGGGGTCCTTTGTTGGCAGCTCGATACAACTGGACCACGTGATCGCATCACCGTACGCTACCCCGGCACCACCTGTGGGGTGGCCCGAGGCTTGGGGCTTGTTGCGAAACCCTGTTCAGTCAGGTCTTGCGGTCGTCAGAGACGAGCGTGTGACCTGACCGGTTGTATGTAGGGAAAGATGCCTTCGGCATCCTGCCACCACTTCCGCTCCCTGTTCGAGTCATCGCGAGGAGCGTCGCGAAGCAGCGACGCGGCGATCTCAGCACACGCCGTCATGATCGACACTCCCCATCACTGTGATTACGCCTTGACTCACAGCCCCTCGATGTCCATATTCAGTGTGAACCTCAGGCAAGGGGCACGCATGCGGTCTTCCAAGCCAGCGTCATCGAAAGGAGCAAAACAGTGGACTCTCTCAAGGGAAACCCCATGATCTTGGAGATTGGGATCGCCCTCATAGGGATGTTTTTCATTTCCTGGTTCGCCGTTAAGATGGGTCGGGGCACGAACAAGTTCGTCAGCTGGATCGTATTCCATGTGAAGGTTGTCATCGCTGCCGCACTTGCATTTGGTGCAAGGTTCGCGCTAACTGCTATTGGCGATTTGGAGGGCGTCAGTGAGTTTCTATTCATCTTCTTGAGTGCATACATAGGTCTTGCGGTCGGCACCGTGGGAAAGGGCAAGGCTACCGTTGAGTAGTTGGTTCTATTCCAATGACATATGAATTCCCCCAGACATGCACCCCACGCACCCCATCCATCGGCGACCAAAAGCACACTCTCCCCCCTCAACCCCTACCTGATCACGGCTGTGCGCTGCGAGAATCCCGTCTCCCCCGCCGCTCCGGGGCCACGTCCCCCTTGGCCGCCCATTGACAATTGATACACCGCGTTGTCCTGCTCAAGCTCGTCCGAGCCGAACACCACCACGCCGACCGACCATCCCCCGGCCCCGCCGCCGCCGTGTCCCCCGCGTCCTCCGGCGCCGCCGTCACCTCCGGGAGCACCGCCGCATCCGGGCACAGCCTGCCCGGCAAACCCTGCCCCGCCGGTTCCACCGGGGGCGCCCTCGCCGCCATCGCCGCCATCACCTCCGGCCGCCAGACTGATCACACAATCCTGCAGACGTACCGGGGTGCGATACGCCACCACCCCGACAGAGCTTCCCCCGGCCTTGCCGCCGTAACCCCCGGTGCCACGCTGACCGCCGCTGCCGCCATGGCCACCGGCGCCGCCGGGAGTATCCGCTGAGCACATGGCGTGTCCGCCACCGCCACCGCCGCCGCATCCGTCGGCGCCATCGGCCCCGTCACCGCCGTCTCGCACGTGAATCACCGGCAGCGAGCCGCTGCTGTCGATCTGTAACGCGGCCCGTCCTCCGGCACCATAGGCGCCTGCGGCCCCGTCCGCTCCGGCCAGCCCCGGCTGCGGGTCTTCGCCCGGCGCGCCACCGTTGCCGCCGCTCACGCTGCCATCGGCGCAGACTCCCCGATCGCCCCATTCCGGCGGCTGCGCGGCGGTCCCGCCCCGGCCACCGGCTCCGCCGGGCGTGGCCGGATAACCATCACTCGTGGCCGCGCCGAACCCATACTCACCGGCCACACCGGCGCTTCCGGCCATGCCTTCTCCGGCAGTCCCGCCAACAATCCGGTTGCTCTTGAGCTGGACGCGCTCGCTGTTGATACAATACACCGCGACAGAGTTCTGCCCCGCCTGTTTGGCGTCGGGGGCCACGATTGTCAGGTTCTGCAAAGTGACCTCCCCGGTGACATTCTGCACCAGCACCGCCACCGGCCGCCCGGAGACGATTCTACCCCGAACGACACTCGAGTCCGCTCCTGTCGGCAGCCACTGATTGGCAGGGTCGCGGCCGCCGATCACCTTTATGGCTGAACGCACGACAAGCGATTCATGGTACTCGCCCGCGGCAACGTAGATCAGTTTCACGGTCGTATCCTGCGTGGCAATGTCCAGGGCAGCCTGAATCGACCCCAGAGGCGAGCGCCAGTCGCCGTCGCCGCCGGCCCCGGCCCGCACAAAAAGCGCCTCGGAGGCACCATCCGGCACCAACGGCGGCTGGTTTGGGTTGGTACTCGAGTCGCTGCAAGCGACAATCGCAAGCAGCGCGGCCAGAACACCAGCCACCACCAGCACAGCCCGCCGGGCGGGATTGAACAAACATGCGCTCATACTCACATAATAGCCGCTTTCGCCATTCTGGCAATAAGAAAGCCGGTACCCCTGCGGACACCGGCCTTGTGGAAAATCCAGATCAGTCGATATTCTGTTACAGCATCGACAGGTACTTCTCGATCTCCTGACCGGTCACCCGGATGCGATAGTCATTCCATTCCAGCCGCTTGTTCTCGATGAGCTTGTTGAATATGTGTTCTCCCAGGGTCTCGCGGGCGAGTTCCGACTGCTCCAGTTCGGCGATGGCGTTCTCCAGCGAGTTCGGAAGCTCTTCGATTTTCAGCCCGGCCTTCTGCTCCGGCGTCATGTGGTAGATGTTCTCTTCGATCGGGTCCGGCAGCTTGTACTTTTTCTCAATGCCTTTCAGACCCGCCGCCAGCAGGCAGGCAAACGTCAGATACGGATTGGCCGCCGGGTCAGGAGAGCGCACCTCGATGCGGGTCGCCCGCTCCTTGCCCTGCTGGTAGAGCGGAACGCGGACCATGCTGGAGCGATTGCGACGTCCCCAACTGATGTAGCATGGTGCCTCATATCCCGGCACCAGCCGCTTGTACGAGTTCACCCACTGATTGGTCACCAGCGTGAACTCTTTGATGTGTTTGAGGATGCCGGCCATGAAATACCGCGCCGTCGGCGACAGGTTGTAATCGTCGCTGGCGCTGTGCATCAGGTTCTTATCCCCCTTGAACAGCGACATGTGGCAATGCATCCCGCTGCCGTTCAGGCCGTAGACCGGCTTGGGCATGAAGGTGGCATACATGTCGTTCATGAGCGCCACCTGTTTGACGACGAAACGGTACACCTGCGCAAAATCCGCCATAACCAGCGCTTCCTGGTATTTCAGATCGATCTCGTGCTGCGAGGGGGCCACCTCGTGATGCGAGCACTCTACCTGAATGCCTATCCTCTCCAGCGCGGCCACTGTCTGCTTGCGGGCGCGGGTCCCGCGATCGTAGGTGCCCATATCGAAATACCCGTCGCGGTCCAGCAACACCGGCGCCTTGTCATCGGCGAAATAGAAATACTCGATTTCCGGCCCCACATACAGCGTCCAGCCCTGCTTGTTCAGTTTCTCGAGATTGCGCTTGAGCACCCAGCGCGGGTCTCCGGCATAGGGGCTGTGGTCGGCGTTGGTGATATCGCAGAACATCATGGCCACCTTCTCGCCCGAGACCTCCCAGGGAATAACTCGAAACGTCCGCGGGTCAGGCATGGCCATCAGGTCAGACTCCTCGATCCGGGCAAACCCCTCGACCGAGGAACCATCGAACCCCTGGCCTTCCTCGAGTACCTGCTCGATCTCCTGCCGCGTGATCGACATTCCCTTGATCCGACCCAGAATATCGGTGAAGCACAACCTGATATATCGTACCCCGGCCTCGTCGATCATGCGAAGCACATCTTCCCTGGTCTTGACCATGCTACACTCCTGCTGTTAGGGCTTTGATAGTACTATCAACTGTGAATCATGGATCATAATAATCGATTATAACATAACAGACAGCAGAAGGTTCTGCGGCCTGTCAAGTCTGCGCCAAATTGTCACAGGGTATTCGCCGCAGGAATCATTGGTCGGGAATCATCAGCAGTTCCAGCCGCTGATGCACCGGCACGAGTTGCCGGCAGGTCACCCCGGCCATATCGAAAATCCGCCTTGCCGCGACGAATATCCCCTCGTCCCGGTACTTATCGGACAGGAAGACGACTTCCCTGATCCCCACCTGCACGATCAGCTTGGCGCACTCGTTACAGGGAAACAGCGACACGTACATGGTCGCCCCGTCGAGATCGGCCTTGCTGGCGGAGTTAGTGATGGCGTTCATCTCGGCATGGCAGACATACGGATACTTGGTCTGAAGGTACTCCCCATCGCGATCCCACGGCAGCTCGTCATCGGAACACCCGGTCGGGAAACCGTTATACCCGATCCCGATTATCCGTTTGCGGGCGTTGACTATACACGCCCCGACCTGCGTCGAGGGGTCCTTCGAGCGTTTGGCCGAGAGCTGGGCAATGGCCATGAAATACTCTTCCCAACTGATATAGTCAGTCCGCTTGCCGCTCATGGGCGGGAGTATATCTGTTTTTATCGAGCAGGTCAACAAGATCGATCAGCCCGGCCGACACACCAAGAAAAACCCCGGTCTCCGGGAGACCGGGGCACGATTGTTTGTCTGTGTCAGGTATCTCTGGCTGTTATCCCCTTGGCGCCTGCCCTTCAATATCGGTCGGACCGCGCTGGTCCGCCCTGAGCGTGCTGGCGTCGAGATAGTTCTTCAGAGAATTGAGCAGGTCAATCGGAACCGGGAAGATCAGGGTGGAGTTCTTCTCGGCCGAGACTTCGGTCAGCGTCTGCAGGAAGCGAAGCTGGATTGCGTTCGGCGAGGTCGCAATGACCTTGGCCGCATCGGCCAGCTTCTGTGAGGCCTGGAACTCACCCTCGGCGTGGATGACCTTGGATCGGCGTTCACGTTCGGCCTCGGCCTGGCGCGCCATCGCCCTCGTCATCTCCGGCGGCAGATCGACGTTCTTGACCTCGACCACCGATACCTTGACGCCCCAGGGCTCGGTCTGGTCATCGATGATTGTCTGAAGCTCCTGGTTAATCTTGTCCCGCTCGGCCAGCAGGTCATCAAGCTCCACCTGGCCGAGCACCGAACGGAGGGTCGTCTGGGCGATCTGCGAGGTCGCCTCGAAGAAGTTCGCTACCGAGACCACCGCCTTGTTTGGATCGAGCACCTGGAAATACAGCACTGCATTGACCTGAATTGACACGTTGTCCTTGGTGATGACATCCTGCGGCGGGATGTCGTAGGTGATCACGCGAAGGTCCACCCTCACCATTTTATCGATAATGGGGATCAGGATGATCAACCCCGGCCCCTTCGCCCCGATCAATCGGCCAAGTCGGAAAATCACAGCGCGCTCGTACTCCTTGAGCACCTTGATCATGTTGAACAGCAGGATCAGGACAAAAAGAGCTATAACTCCCAAGACAGGAACAGGCATACCCTCTCACCTTTCTACTTGCCGGATTCGATTTTCTTCACCTTCAATATCAGCTTGTCCATACCGATCACCTCGACCGCCTCCCCGGCCGTCAGCTCCTCGTCGCTGTCAACCTTCCACAGGGCACCGTCGACATACATCATGTTATTGGTCCGCATCTTGCCCGTCTTGCCGGTCATGCTGTCCGAGCCGCTGACCGGCCGATGGCGGTGCGCCTTCACCACCAGCCAGAGCATCGCTGCCGCCGTCAGTCCCACCAGCACTGCGACCGTGATCAGCACCGACAGCGAGACGCGCAGATTGGGATCGACCGTATCTATCAGCATAAGCCCTCCGAAGAAGAACGACACCACCCCTCCGATCGTCAGCAACCCGTGACTGACTATCTTCACCTCAGCTATGAACAACACAATTGCCAGAAGAATCAGGGCCAGCCCGGCGTAGTTGATCGGCAGAGTCTGGAAGGCGTAGAATGCCAGGATCAGGCTGATTGCCCCCACTACCCCCGGCAGAATCGCGCCCGGATTGTACAGCTCGATGAGAATTCCGAGGCTTCCAAGGGAAAAGAGGATGAACGCAATATCCGGATCGGTGATCACTTTCAGAATCTTGTGAACCAGCGAAATCCTCAGTTCCCTGACAGCGGGGTCCTTGAGCGACATGGTCTTGGTTCCCCAGGCCATCTCGATGTCCCGGCCGTGGATCTGGTTCAGCAGGTCGGTCAGATCTTTGGCGACGATGTCTATCACGCCCTTTTCCAGTGCCTCGCGGTCGGTAATCGACACTGACCGGCGTACCGCATCCTCAGCCCATTCGGCGTTTCGTCCCCGCCGTTCGGCCGCTGCCCGAATCTGCGCCACCGCATCATTGGTGATCTTCTCGTTCATGACCGAATCGACTTCCTGCCCGCCACCGGCCACCGGGTGGGCTGCGCCGATATTGGTTGTCGGCGCCATAGCCGCGAAATGGGAGACGTAGGTGATATACACGCCCGCCGAACCGGCCCGCGCCCCGCTGGGGGCCACATAGACGCATACCGGTACAGCCGAATTGAGAATGTCCTGACAGATCGTCCAGGTCGGGCGCGTGAACCCGCCGGGCGTATTCAGCTTGATAACCAGCAACTCGGCACCGGCAGCCTCAGCCTCTTCGATAGCCATCTGGACCCGGTCGCTGGTCACCGCCCCGATCGCTCCCTCGACAACCATAGTGTAGACAAGCGGTTGCCGGTATGGCGCCCGGTCCTCGGTGATCGTCCTGATCGCGGTGTCGGCAGCGACGGTGTCCGGGCGGACCCTAAAGGTATCTTCGGCCAGTGCCCGAACAGCAAAGGATATGATCGGGCTTAGCAGAAGGAAGGTGCTCAGGGTCAGTAATATCGCTTTTCTGGTACGCATGCTACTCCTTATACGAGTCCCCGCTTCAATATGTTGTTTCGGACCCATGAATGTCAACATAAACAACAAAACAACATGAGTCGCGAGTTGTGCAACAGGTATTACTCGTGTTACCCGAATGGCGTGTCGATATTCGGAATTCGGATATTGGGGATCAGTCGGATAGCGGCCGGGTGTGGTGGGCCGGCGGTTTGCGGTAGAGGCTCACATCCTTGCAGGCACCCGGCGCAGAGGGTTCGCCGTCGGCATCCTTCCCGACGGCGGATGAAGGCAAAGCCACGAATATGGTCCTGAAAAATGGTCCCGAGACTGACCGGACGCGGGCGAATGGGCTGTATTTCCCCGGATAGGGGAACCGGGGATGATTCTGTCGCGGCGGCATGGACCAGGAGTATGACCAGTGTCCGCCGGATCTGTTTAGCTGTTCACTCCTTCCTTGAATCTTAGATACATGGTTGCCCATTACGCTCGCGCCGGCCGGTTCGGGTTTCAGGTCCCTCCCCATGAAGGCAGGTTATCTGCCGGGGCCGGCGAGATCACGTTGGCCGGGCATCAAGCCGGCGCTTGACATCATCGGCGATCTCGCTCAGGCGCTCATCGGGGATGGCACACAAGCTTTCGACCTGAAAGGCGCCCATCGCATTGCAGATCATGGATACGCGCGCGGCGGATTCCTCGTCGGGGGCATGATAGATGTCCATGAAGTCCCACGAACCCAACAGGGCATAGTGGGCCAGGAACTCGATCTCCGGGCACTGCTCTTTGACCTGCGCTATCCATTCGCGGTGGGACCTTTTGCCATCGCGCATGGCGGTTGTCACGGCCACCACACTGGGCGCCTGCGGGGCCATTTTCGACATGAGCACAAACGTGCGCATACTTTCCTCCCTTCGCCTGCGAGTCGGCGCAGGATTCAAGCTGCGATGGAACTTCATGATGTCAGAGCAGAGCGCTCGAAACGCCGTCTCGAGTCCTCGGGTGCTGCTATCTTGCTCTTGATGTCGATGCGGGTAGTCTGACCTGTGCTGGCTACTTATAATATACTGAGTGAAAGGAGATTATGCCAGTGTTATGATTGATCATAGTGGAACTTGTGCGGGAGGTCGACAGGGCCGCTGAGAGTCGGATGATCGCAGTCTCAGCCGTATCCGATATGGGTATGGGCAACGGCGTTTCCTGCTTGCCAAACGCCCCGGTTGTGCCTATTTCTGAGCACATGTCAAGAATCGTAAGGCAATCACGGGCGAGAATACCGACCATGAAACGAGTACACCTTTCGGTGTTGACGATCTTCCTGCTGGTGCTGGCCTGTACCCAGGCAGCAACCTTCTGCGAGCAGGAGCTCTTCTTTCTGGTAAAACCAGCCGGGCCGACCGATTGCTACTGGATCGGAGAGAGTGTCGGCGGCGAGTGCGGCTTTGATCAGATCGTTGGGGTCTTCGTCCGTAGCGACGGCGCCGAGGCATCGGTGATCAGTCTCAAAAGAGAGACTGATTGGCGCGATGTGAGGGCGTTTGTCAGCGGTATCGAAGCTGAGCAATTCCTGACGCTGCAGAACGACGAGGGCGTGTTTTCCCATGCCGATCCTGCGATCGTCGTATCGGCACCGGCGAGTAATCCGGAGTTGCTTGATGCTTTCAGTCAACTGGAGAGCAGTGGTGGCAGTTGCGAGGACTGGAACAACTCACGCGGCGCAGACGGGCTTGTCCAGCCGGGTTTTGAGGGGTGCACCCCCACCCTGGTCTACTACTACCCGAAAGGACTGTACATCGATTATCGGATCGCTGCCGTCCATTATTTCGCTGCAAGCCGAAGCATGCTGATCATCACCGAGCAACCAAGACGAGCTGTCGGGCTTGATACGATGCACGGGTTCATGATCTTCCGGGTCGATTGAACTGGCACGAGCATACTGCCGCTGCTTCCTCTTACGTTACAAATCATCTGTGTGTCAGCCGAGCTGTGCACTCAGACCGAGTGCACGGGCATGGCCTGGGGGTCGTCGATCAGGATCGGCTCTTTGATCGTGAACGCCTCGGCGTATCTCACACCGGCCATCTGGCCGAGGACGGCGGCGCGATGCTGCATCAGCTCGAAGATGTCGACTCCCGGCTGGAAGATCTGCTTGGCGGTCACCTCGTGGCCGAACTGTGATCGGTAGGCGCGGACAGCCTCGCACTTGGCCGCGAACTGATCAGAGATATCGACGAGGAACGAGTAGTCGGTGTTGCGGAAGTAAGAGGCATAGATGATCTTGCGCGGACGGTATGGGTCGCCCTCAAGATCGAGCTTCTTCAGGCCGGCCAGAAAGCAGGCGTCGTACCCGAGTTGTGAACAGGCAACGTGATCGGGATGGCGTTGTTGCCAGTGCGGGAGGATGACCAGCTCGGGCATGGTGTCGCGGATGACCCGGGCCAGTTTCAGGCGCGAGGGTTGATCATTGTGGACGGCGGCATCGGGCAGCCCCAGTTGCGCGCGCCAGGCCAGATCCATCGCTTTGGCGGCATCGGAGGCTTCCTGCCAGCGGTTGTTCTCGTCGCCGAGCGTCCCCATCTCCCCCGCTGTCAGGTCCAGCACGCCGACGGCACGGCCCATCTGCGCCAGCTTGATGAGTGTGCCACCGCAGGTGATTTCGACGTCATCGGGGTGCGCCGCGACAGCGAGCACATCGAGTTTGACAGCACCGGGGTTGACCTGTTCAGGCATCGAGCACCTCCTGATAATACTGCTCGTATTGCGGGACAATGACATCAGTGGAGAAGCGACCACGGGCGCGCTGGGCCGCGGTTCCCTTGAACAGCTTCAGGCGATCGGCGTCGCCCAGCAACTCCAAAGAGGCCTCGGCCATCTGTTCGGTGTGACCGACCGGGAAGAGGAAACCGTTTTGACCGTGATCGACCACTTCGACCTGCCCGGTTCCGGAGGTACCGATCACCGGTACCCCGCAGGCCAGCGCCTCGAGCGAGGCCAGTCCAAACGACTCTTCCTCGGAGGGCATCAGGAACAGATCGGCACAGGGAAGCACCGCCTCGATCCGGGACTGGTTACCGAGGGCGATGACGCGATCGGTCAGTCCGCGCTTTTTGATCTGGCGCCGCACCAGGATCATGTCCGGTCCCTCACCGATGAGCATCAGGCGCGCGGGGAGCTTCTGCTGAATGCGATCGAAGATATCGATCACATCGAACGTCCGCTTCACCGGGCGGAAATTGGAGACGTGGGCGATGAGAAACTCGCCCGGGTTGACGAACTCCTCGCGCGAGCACTCACCGGCCTTGGGCTTGAAGCGGCTGGCGTCGAAGAAGTTGTGTACGACCCTGATGGGTTTCTCGATCCTGAACACCTCATGCGTTTCGTCGGCCAGGTACTTGCTGACAGCAGTGACGCCGTCGGAAGCATTGATCGAGAAGCGGGTCATGTCGAAAAACGACGGGTCGGAACCGACGAGGGTAATGTCGGTACCGTGCAGGGTTGTGATGATCTTCGGCTGCTTGCCATCGAAGTCCTTGAGCAACTGCCGGGCCAGGAAGGCACAGGTGGCGTGCGGGATGGCGTAGTGCACGTGGAGGATATCGAGTTCGAAGTTGCGGGCAACATCGGCCATGCGCGCAGCGAGCGTGAGCGTGTACGGCGGCGACTTGAACAGCGGGTACGAGGTGGTTTCCACACCGTGATAGAACAGGTTCTTCTGGAAACGGTCCAGCCGGAACGGCAGGGCGTACGAGATGAAGTGCACCTGGTGCCCGCGCTGGGCAAGTTGCTGGCCGAGTTCCGTTGCAACAATGCCGGAGCCGCCGGCCACGGGGTAGCACGTGATACCGATAACCATACTACTGCCGCCAGTCTGAAAGGTGTAATATCTGGTGCGCCGTCTGCCTGATATCGAGTTGCTCGTGAGTGAAGTCGATCAGGTCCGGACCGTACCGGGACAGGAAGTACAGGAAGTTCAGTGATCGTTCCTGCAGCCCACGGTTGGTATACACGGCGTTCTGCATGCGATAGATGCGCTCCCGGGTCTGTTTCCGGCGCTTTTTGTGGGCGCTGAATACTTTGTCGCGGAAGGCATTGAGGGCGTAGTCCACCTTGCCCCGGGTCTGTTTGCCGACCTCCTGCAGCGAGGAGTCGAACTCGAGGGCATCGTGCATGAACTCGTTGAAGTGCTCGATGACGCCCTTTTGCAGGGAGTCGAACTTCTGCTGCAGTTCGGTGGGAAAGCTCCGGGCGAGGATGCGGTTGATGGCCTGTTCGATGTCGCCGGTGAAATCATCGAATTGAATCTGGTGCTCCTGCATGAGCTTCTCGAAGCGTACCTCCAGCAGGGTTGCAGTGGGGCGGGCACTGTGGCATGGGGGTGGCAGGCTGAACAGGCGGAAGACAGGGTTGACCTGAGCCAGGTAGGCGATTTCAGAGGGGCCGCCCTTCTGGGCTACCACCGGGAACAGGAAGGACTGGAGGACCGGCCGCGTGATGACATCGGGGGAGAACTTCTCCGGATGCTCCTCGAGCGCCGCGAGCAGTCCCTTCTGCGTGAAGTGGTGGTCGCCGACGCGATAGCCGTCCTCGGCGCGCACCACCGGCCTGCGTCCGTCGAGGTTGTAGAACAGGTGGGTGGCATCCTCCGATTTCTCCACCTGGACATGATACCCACTCTGGACCAGTTCGGTGTTGGTGCGAGTGAGCGATTCGCTGAGCGCCTGCTGCCGCTTGAGGACGCGCTGGAAGAACGGCACGGCGTGGCGTTTGACCTCGGGATCACCGGGCGAGAACATGATAAGGCCGTATTTACCAAGCAGCCGCGACCAGAGCTTACCGAAGGCGGTGACGAAGGTATCCGATGGGCTGTAGCAATGTTCGATCATGTCGTACAGGTCCGACGTGAAGTCGCTCTCGCCGAGAGCCGACCTGAGCTGAGCGATGGCGGCCTTGCGCGCCTCGGCGTTGGAGAAGGCAATCTCGGACACAGGCAGCTCGATGGCGGGTCGGGCGTCGTAGGCTATGCGGACCGGTTCGGCGGTGCGGTCGAGCAGCCAGGTGTGGTTGACTTCGTCGAGGTCGTGGTCATCGCCGGCAATCCAGAAGATGGGGACAACATCGCGTTCGAGTGTCATTGACAGTGTCTGTGCGGCCTTGATGATCCCGAGCGCCTTGAACAGGACCAGCATCGGCCCGCCAAACAACCCGGCCTGCTGACCGCTGAAGACGCAGACAGCGCGGTCATCGGCAAGCCGTTCGATAGCACCCATGACTTCGGGCGGCGCGCCAAGGGCCTGGTTCTGGCGGCGAAGAGTGGTGACGATCCACTTGCGGTCGAATTCGACTTGATCGAGTTCGTGGGCCACCTTGACGACTCCCGGAGCCAGATAGAAATGCCTGGCCGAGCCGGTGTCGGCCAGGAAATCCAAAAAGATGTTGCTGTATCCAAGCTCCTTACTGGGAGCTACCAGTTCTTTCATGCGCCAGCGGTTCCTTATCGAGGTCGATCTGCACGGGTCCCTGAGTCTGCAGTCTGATGCCGAGCTTGCGGCCGATCCAGCCAACGGCGTCATCGATGATGGTATACACAATCGGCACCACGATAAGAGTAAGCAGTGTCGAGGAGAGCATACCGCCGATGACGGCGCGCGCCATGGGAGCGCGCAACTCCGCACCGGGTCCGATACCCAGCGCCAGGGGCAGCATACCGAACACGGTGGCGAAGGTCGTCATCAGGATAGGACGAAGCCTGATCGGGCCGGCCTGCAGGATCGCTTCGTTCCTGTCAACACCTTCTTCGCGCCGTTGTTTCACGAAATCGATCAACAGAATGGCGTTTTTGGTCACCAGACCCATTAGCATAACGATACCAATCAGGGACATGATCGACAAGGCCGAATTGAACACCAGCAGACCCAGCACAGCGCCAACCAGCGACAGGGGCAGGGAGAGCATGATCGAGAGAGGATCCCAGAACGACTCATATTGCGAGGCCAGGAGCAGGTAGATGAAGATCACCGAGAGAATCAGGGCCTGGAAGATATTTCTGAATGACTCCTCCATGATCTCGTGCATGCCGACCGGCGTTATGACATAACCCGGCGAGAGCTGAATCGCGGTATCGACGACGGCCATTGCCTGATTGGTGACGGTGCCGGCGAAGTACCCGGAGAGAACGTTGGCGTTGACGCGGACTTCAGGCTGGCGATCGAAGCGCTTGTACTCTCCGACTGCAGTTGTCTTCTGCAGATCGGCAACACGCGAAATCGGCACGAGGAAGGTTTCCTTGCCGGGGACGTCCTTGCCGCTGGCGACCAGCAGGCGCCCGATGGCAGATGATGAGTTGCGGAACTGATCGCCGACGCGAATGCGGACATCGTACTGCTTGTCTCCTTCCTTGAAGCGCGTGACGACGGCGCCTTCGACGAGGGATCGAATGGTGCGCGAGATCGATCCGACATTCAGCCCGAGGTCGTCGGCAAGCTTGCGGTCGACGGTGATCTCCAGTTCCGGGGTGCCTTCGTCAAGCGAGTTGTCGACATCGATAGCCCCCGGGATGGTAGCGAGGATGTCCTGAACGCGATGTGCCAGACGGCGCAGTTCCTCGCGGTCCTGACCGCGGATGGACAGTTCGACGGGCTTCTCTCCCCCACCTCCAGCGGGATCGAGTTGCACTGAGGTCTTGACTCCCGGCACGGTCTTCACGGCGGTACGGACAGTGTCGACGAGCACCTGAGCCGACAGTTCGCGCTCGGAGGCGTCGGACAGCAGCACCAGTAACTGGCCCTTGTTGACGGGCGTGTTTTCGCCCCCGATGGTCAGGAATATGTTCTGTACCTCGGAAAAGCGGCTGACAACCGTCTCAATCTCTTTGGCGCGACGGTGCGTTTCCTCGAGGTTCGTTCCGGGTGGAGCCTCAAAATTGACAAAGAGTCTGCCCTGATCGGTTCGGGTCATGAACTCAGTGCCGAGTAGCGGCACCACCGCAAGCGCGGCAGCGAAAGCGACCGTAGCCACAATGACGATCAGGAGGCGGTGGTTGAGCGCATAGGCCAGCATGCGACGGTAGCGCGGGTTCAGTGAGTTGAACCCGCGATTCCAGACCGAGAGCGGCCGACGGATGTGCAGCCAGAGTTTGCGCAGACCACGAGCGCGGGCCGGATCCAGATCCCGAGGGTCCTCAGACGGCAGGCCGGTTCGCGCCGCCAGCATGGGCACCAGCGAGAAGGCCACGAACAGCGAGATGAACACAGCGAAGGCGACAGTGATGCCGAACTGGTAGAAGAAGCGGCCGACGATACCTTCCATGAAGGCAACGGGCAGGAACACGACCATGATGCAGAAGGTGGTGGCAGCCACCGCCAGACCGATTTCCCTGGCCCCCCGGAAGGCAGCCACCATCGGCTTCTCCCCCTGCTGCATGCGTCTGTATATGTTCTCCACAACGACGATGGAGTCATCGATGAGAATCCCTACAGCGAGCGACAGGCCAAGCAGTGTCATGATATTGGTAGTGAACCCCAGGAAGTTCATCACCGTGAAGGTGGCGATAATCGAGATGGGAATTGACAGGCCGGTGATGATGGTGGGCCGCAAATCCAGCAGGAACAGGAAGATGACGATAATGGCCAGGAGGGTGCCGAACTGAATATTGAACAGAATCTCGTGAATGGAATCGGTGATGAAGGTGGAGTTGTCTTTGACAATGTCTATCTGGATATCCGGGGGGAGTTCCGTTTGCAGTTGCCCGATGGTTTCCCGGACGCCCTCGGCCGTTTCGACGACATTGGCCCCTGATTGCGTTGTGACATTGAGGGCCACGGCGGAGGTACCGTTGAGCGTCGAGACTGAGCGTTGTTCCGCCACAGTGTCTCTGACAACGGCGACATCGGAAAGATACACGGGGACGCCCTGATGGCGCAGAATGATGATGTCGTTGAACTCGCTGACCGATTTGAGCCGGCCCTTGAGTCGCAGCAGGTACTCGCGGGTAGCCTCATCAACACGACCACCGGGGATTTCCATATTGGCAAGCATGATGGCGGTTTCGACATCCTCTACCGAAACCTGGTGGCTTTCCATGCGATCGGGGTCGAGCATGATCAGGATTTCGCGCTCACTGCCACCAACCAGTTCAACGGAACCCACGCCGGAGACTGATTCCAGGCGCGGCCGGATCCGGTCCTTGACAAGCTGTGTGATTTCGCGCGGGGGGCGTCGGCCGGAAACGGAGATGGACATGATGGCCTGCGCCTGCGGATCGAACTGCGTGACGATCGGCTCCTCGATGTCATCGGGCAGCTCGGCGCGAATCTGGGCGACTTTCTCGCGCACATCCTGGGCGGCAACGGCCCCGTCGACTTCAAGGTCGAATTCAACGAAGGTGTAGGTGAACCCCTCCTGAGCCTGCGAGACCACGTGACGGACGCCGGAGATGCGGTTGACGGCCTCCTCGATCTTCTCGGTCACATCGGTCTCGATGGTCTCGGCGGCGGCGCCGGGATAGACGGTCTGAACCACCACAAAGGGGAAATCGACCTCGGGTATCAACTCGACGGACAGTTGCTGATATGAGAACCAGCCGAGCACCAGCAGGGCGAGAATCATCATGCTGGCGAAGACGGGTCGACGGATGGAGATATCAGATATTTTCATGGTTGTTACTCGCTCAGTTCCGAGATGCGTACTGTGGCGCCGTCGTGCAGGTAGTCCTGGCCGAGGACGACAATCGTATCGCCGGCTTCAAGGCCGGAGGTGATGACAACATTGCCGTTGATCTCGGCGCTCATGGTTACTTCGTTGGCGCGGGCCACATTGTCGGAGACAGTGAAAACGGTCGGGATGTTATCGAGGATGAGTATGGCCCGACGCGGCACCAGGAGGATGCTGTCGAGGCGTTCGATGATGTACTTGATACGCACGAAGGTGCCTGGGCGGAAGCTGCCGCCGGGATTGTCAAACTGGGTTTCGACCATGAAAGCGCGGGTCATCGGGTCGGCGGAGCGGGCCACCGAGACGACGCGTCCGACGGCGGTATCAGCGGCAGCCTCGGCCATGAGGACGACCTCGTCCCCGACAGCGAACTGCTGTACCTCGTTGGCGTTGACCGGGAATCGTGCCCGGACCCGGCCGATGCTCGCGACGGTTGCAAGGCGCTGTCCCACCTGGACGAAATCCCCCTCGGAGACATCAATGCTGGTCACGACGCCGGCGATCGGGGAGCGGACACCAAGCATCTTCTCAATTGATTCAAGCTGCGCTTTGGCCGATTCATAGTCGGTTCTGGCGCGATCGAATTCGGTTTCGCTGACGGCACCTTCCTGATAGAGGTAGCTCATCTTTTCGTAGAGCTTCCGGGCGTTCTCAAAAGGTGCCAGCGCCGCCCGGTAGCCGGAGGTCGCACCATGCTTATCGAGCGAGATGACGACCTGTTCGGCGTTGACGCGGTCGCCCTCGGCCACGTGCACCTTCTCGACGGCCTCGGCCAGGCGGGCGTAGAGCACGGCCTGCTTTTCACCTTCGAGGGTGGCGGTATAGGTTCGGACCACAGCCTCGCTGGCAGGGGCGAGCACCTGTCCTCTCACTGAGATGGCCATAGTGTTGTTGTCGGCCTGTGACGGGGTGTCCTGGCTGCCGCAGGCGGCAAGAGCCAGCGATGCCAGGACGGTGAGTGCGGGGATTAGTTTCTGTCTCATGGTCTTGTCTATCGCTCCAAAAGTGATTCAATATCGAGGGTTGTGGCACGCTTCAGATCTGATCGGGCCTGCCGGAAGGAGAACAGCGCCTGCGCCAGAGACTGGCGGGCCTGAGTGAGGGCGGTCTGTGCCGAGATCATCTCGAGCTGGGTGCCCACCCCCTGATCGTAGCTGAGGGTGGCGATGCGGAGCCCTTCGTCGGCCTGGGCGATGGTTTCCACCTGGGCATCGAGCGACTTTTTGGCCTGGATCAGGCGGTCGTAGGCGGCCTCGACTTCCAGCCGGACATTGTCGTGAACCTGGGCGGCGTTGAGGCGGGCCTTATTGTGATCGGCCCTGGCGGCGCCGACCTCGGCGCGGGTGCGTCCGCCTTCAAAGAACGGGAAACTGAGTTGAATGCCGGCCGTCCAGGCGCGGGAGTTGTTCTCATTGAGATTGAAGTCCTCCGATTGCCCCTGCCATTGGTAGGCTGACACGAAATCGATGTTGGGGAAATACCCGCCGCGAGCGATCCGAATGGCCTTGTGGGCGATATCGACGACCAGTTCCGACTGCTGCGATTCGGGTCGACGGGCCAGGGCGGAATCGACGAGGGCCGTCATCGGCGGGAGACCGGCGATGGAGGTATCGGCCACTGGTTCGATGATATCAATTAGTTCCTGCAGGTTAAGTCCGAGGAAGCTTTTGAGGCGTTTTTCTGACAGTCTTTGGACCGATTCGGCCTGAAGTATCATTGGTTCTAAGTTCGCCTTTTCGACCCGGGCACGCAGCAGTTCGTATCGGGAAACAAGGCCCTGTTCGAATTTCTTCTCGACGACCTCGAGGTTGGCAACATTGTTGGCGTGAGCAGCGCGATAGGTATCGAGGATGGCGCGATCGAGCATCACCTGGAAAAAGAGGACATCGGTGTGGTACAACACGTTGTCTTCGACCTGCTGGGCAATGGCGTCGGTGTAGCGTCGGTACAGCTTGGAAATGGCATAGGCGGTGAAGACCTTGCCACCCTGCCATATAGGCTGGCGGAGGCTGAGGGTGGCCTGGTAGGCGTTGTCGGTGGCGGTCCTGATCTCGGTGGAATTGCCTTGATCATCATAGAAGAAGAACGATGGGGATTCTATATTGCGCGTGTAGCCGGCGTCGAGTCTCAGGTGCGGGAGGGCATCGGAGAGAGCGATATCGACGTTTGTTTCGGCAAGGCGAACATCTTGTTTCGCCGAGAGGAGATCGCGGTTGTGTTGAAGGGCCTGAGCGCGGGCCTGCTTTAGAGTCAGGGCGGTGGCAGCCGAGGTGCTGCCGACACCGCAGATCAGCAAAGCCATGACCAGAAGAGCACTGCCGGCCAGACCGCCGAGAAGGCGAGGAGTGTTCTTTGCGCCGCTGTGACTCACGAGTTGTTTCCTTTCTTGCGTGCTTTCCGAGGCGATGGATTATCGACAGAGGATACATCTGATCCACTCAATGTCAAGAGTCCGGCCAAATCGACCAGAGCTTCGATATCGACCTTACGGCCGTAGTGGTATCTGAGCATTTCGAGGCCGTCGTGCAGAGCGAAGACCAGCAGTCCGAGTTGCCGGAGTTGTGTTTCATCCAACTGGGGTTCGACCGTCACTTTCTGCACGAAGAAATCGAGGTAGTCATTGATCTGGCGGGTCAGATAGGCCTTGATACGGGGGATCCTGATGGCCTGCACCCACAGCCCTGCTGATTCGGCCCAGTCCTGGCGGCAGTGGGCGCCGGCACCTGTGAGAATCCTGAGGAAATCCACCGGGCGCATGTTATTGGTGGCACCCTCGATGACGGCCTCCCGGGCGCTGGCCAGCCAGCCTTTGACGATTTCGAAGAGGAGGTCTTCCTTGGTCTTGAAGTGGAAGTACAAAGCTCCCTTGGTAACACCGGCGCCGGCGGCTATCTCCTCGGTGGTTGTGGCCAGGTATCCCTTGCGGGAGAAGAGCTTCCAGGCGGCGTCGACCAGTTGGCGGCGTCGCTGTTCGGCCGGGAGTTTGGGGCTTTGTCTAATCTTCCTTTTGTCCATCAGACCGTACTCACAAAAGCAATTGGCCGGCAGGTATTCGAATACCTACCGGTCGGTATGTAATTTATCGGACATTAACGAATCGCCAAGAGATTTGTTTCACAAAATGAGAGAGTTTTCTCAACTATGCACTATGGGGGCATACTTGCAGGCGGTCAGATCCACTTTTTGCGGCGAAAGTAGACAACCAGTGACACAATGACACTGATCATGAAGCCAAGGGCGAGGTAGTAGCCGTATTGCCATTGTAGTTCCGGCATGTTTTCGAAGTTCATCCCCCAGATGCCGACCAGGAAGGTCGGCGGGCTGAAGAGAACAGTGAAGATAGTCAGAAACTTGATGATCTCATTGGTCTTGGTGGAGACTGAGGAGTAATAGACCTCCAGCGAGGAGTTGAGAATCTCCTTGTGGGAATCGGCCAGGTCATTGACCCGGTTGAGGTGATCATAGATATCGGAGAAATAGCGGGAGGCGGTTTTGCTGATGAGCCGGAAGTCTCGTCGGGCGAGGCGTTTGACGACCTCAAGCTGGGGCAGGACGATCCGCTTGAGCTGGACGACATCGCGCCTGAGAGTGAAGATCATGTTGACGGTGTCGCGGTCAGGTTCGCCGAGCACGTCGTCCTCGAGTTGGTCGATGTCATACTCGAGGATATCCAGGGTGGAGTTGTAGTTATCGACGACGGTATCGACGACGGCGTGGAACAGGAAATCGGCTCCTCGTGACATCAGGCGTTCGTCGCGTTCGGCGCGGTCATACAGGAAGTCGAAGATGCGATGGTCGTCATAGTGGACGGTCACCAGCGTGTTTCGGGACAGGAACAGGTCGATTTCGCTGACCTTGAGGTCCTCTTCCCTGCCGACATAGTCGACGATCTGGAAGACCATGAACAAATAGCGGTCGTAATCGTCGATCTTGGTGCGGGGGCGTTCGGCGATGACGTCCTCGATGGCCAAGGGGTGGAACTGGAAATCGTGGGTCAGGATGTACGATTCCTGGTCGGTTGGTTTGCACATGTCGACCCAGACCACGGCGCCGTCCTCGGCGGCGAGGCGATTGAAGTCCTGAACGCCGGCGAAGGTCTGCACTCGTTGACCGGGCATGTAGACGAATGACCTGATCATACGGTTTCTCGTGACTGGTCCGGAGTGAGTTGATCGTCGTCGGCATACTGCCCGTCATCGTCGACATGGTCGATAAGGCCGCCGTCATGATGCGTGCGGCGCAGCTCCCTGAGAGAGAGCCGCTCGGTGTGCAGGTAGAGGTAGCCGAACACGAGGGGCGTCATCAGGTCGATGATGTGCAGGGCGAGGGCGAACAGGACGGCATCGCTGCGAGGGATTCCGAAGGCGATCAGGGAGGTGGAGACGGCCACCTCGAAAGTGCCGGCATTGCCGGGGGTGATGGGGATCATCAGGGCAAGGGTGTTGATGATCATAACCATAGCGGCGGCGGCAAACGGCAAGGTGAAGCCAAAGGCGTTAAACAGCAAAAAGACGGTCAGGGCATGGAAGAACCACGAAAGCAGGGACAGGCAGAGCTGGGCGCCGAGGTTCCGGCTGGACCGCAGGAGTTTGATTCCCTTGGTGAAGGAGCGGATAAACTTGGTGATACCGACATAGAGGCCGGGGCGCTTGTCGCGCCACCAGCGCTGGGTGATGTTCTCCAACCGTTGCTGGTAGTGCAGGATGATATAGAGGGCGGCCAGCAGGAGCAGTGTAACGGTGCCGATGATGTAGCTGACAGACCGATACTCCGATGGGAAGGCGAAGGCGAGCGAGGTCAGCATTAGAAACACAAGCAGGCTGAGGGCATCGAACAGGACTTCAAGGACGATGGTGGAGAAGACGAAGGTTTTGCGGAGTCCTTCCTTTCGTGAGAAGAGGATGACGCGGCCGACCTGTCCGGTAAGCATTGGCATGACAACGTTGAGGGTCTGGCCGGCTGAGTACAGGCCGATGGCCCGGATCCATCCGAGCACTTTCTGCTGAGATATGAGATAGCGCCAGCGGACGGCCCTTGTGGCCATGAACAGAAAGGCGCTTATAAGAGTTGGGATGACGTAGATGTAGCTGACACGCTCGCACAGGGACTGCACAGCAGCGAGCCGGATGTCCTTCAGACACCAGGCCAGCAGGAGTATGGCAATAACAGTCCCCCAGAACTGCTTGTTTTTCAACAGCATGAGCTACATCGTATCAAAATGTTCGTATCTCAGTATCGCTGAAAAAGATAGACCCCTCTGCAAGGCATGTCAACCTATTTACCGGGGGCCGCGCGGGTGTCGGAGCTCACACTTCGGCGACCAGTTCTTTGTCAATCCAGCCGCGGCGCTGGTTTTCGAACTGGACGTTGTAGAAACCGTCCTTTTCGGCCAGGATCTCGACGACAAGCCCGGGGGAACCCTGAAGCTCGATCTCTGACTTCTGGGAAGGTCCGGTGAAGACGGGGCTTTGTTCGGCGATTATGACGGCTCGCTGGCGGAGGTATTCGTGGCGGTACTTGTAGGTGGTCAGAGTTGAGGACACGGCCACCAGCACTACCAGCGCGATGGCAACGGCCCCAACGGAGGCTCCACCTGTCCCAAGTCCCCAGCGCATGATAAGGGCCAGAACCAGGAGCACAAAGAACAGGGAGGACAGCCAGGCGAGCTGCCCCAGCGTATATGGCCCAACGATTGATTCGAGGAAGGTCTCGATGGGATTAAGGCGGACACCCTGCATTTGAACAGCGGTGAAGCGCCGGGCGAACTCAAGGTTGTGGCGGATGTCCTCGTTATCGGGGGCGAGCCGTCGGGCTTTGAGGTAGTTGGCGATGGCGTGACCGAGGTCGCCATGCTTAAAGGAGGCGTTGCCGAGGTTGTAGTACAGTTCGGCTGATTCCACTCCCCGGGCGATGACTTCGCGGTAAGCCTCGATGGCGCGGGCGTAGTCCTTATCGGCGTAGAACTGGTTGGCGGCAGCGAACGTCTCGTGATAGTCCTGATGCTGGGCGAAGCAGGCACCGGCGGTGAGAGCAAGGGCCATTGTGAGTATGGCGGTTAGGGTGCGGGTGTATCGTTGATCAGTCAAAGCGCAAACCCTCCATGCGAGTGATCAGCATTTCGGCGGCTTTCAGGGACTTGCCGATGTCGTCATCGGTGACGGAGGCCGGGGCGAAGCGGGCGAAGTCGCACGTGTTCAACAGGTCGTTGGTCTGATCTATCGTCTGCTGATCGGCACCCCGCTCGGCGAGCAGTTCGGCGATGCGGGTGGTGGTCAGTCCGTGGGGTGAGATGTTGAGTTTGTCGGCGATGTAGGATGTGACGGCCCGGTATATCTCGGCATAGAATTCGACTGCCTTTCCCGGCGAGGTGAGCGATCTGGCGCGAGCAAGATGCTTGCGGGCTACACGGGTGGCTCCGCGCGACCGGGCCAAGCCGGTGTCGGCAGCGAGCTTCTCCCGACGGCGGCGAATGATCACCAGGCCGACGAGTACCACAAGCGGCAGGCCATTCACGATCAGATACAGCGGTGTAAACAGCACGAGCTGGCCGGAGGGTTTGACATCGCCGATGTCCTGTGCAATGTAGCGGATATCGCGGGCATCGCTGCCGAGGGTCTGACCGGGTGAGCCGTAGGGGATCTCCGATGACTCGACGTAACCCTCGGGACGGGTGACGTTGATGGTGATCGGTTTGGTGGAGATGCGTCGGTAACGGCTCTCCTCCGGGTCAAAGTAGGTGTATTCGATCGAGGGTATTTCCAGCAGCCCGGGTCGTCTGGGAATGAAGACCTCTTCGAAGGTGCGCGTGCCACCGAGTTTGTCCTTGACACGATTGATGGATTCATCGACGGAGGCCTGGTAGATGCGGAAGTCGGGCAGGTCCGGGATGGTTGGTTCGGCGATGGCCTTGATATTGCCCACTCCACGTATCTCGATCTTGACGGTGACCGGCTGGTTGACCTCGACCTCGGTCTTGTCGGCGGTGGCGGTGATGCTGTAACGGCCGATAGTGCCGGAGAAATCAGCGGGGCGTCCGGCATTCGGGAGCGGCTGTACGTTGACCTTGAGTGGTTTGGAGGACACGGAGACAGTCTCACCCCGGCCGAAGAACCCGCCGAAGGCATCAAAGGGATCGCGGCTGCGGCTTTGGCGTGAGGCGACGGTTACGCGGATGAGGGCGCGGCCGATTGTCAGCTCGCCGGTCTGGGTGGGATAGAGGGCGTACTTGCGCTCTATGACTTTGTAGCGTCGTCCATTAATGGTCTGATAGTATGGGGATTCATTGCCGAGAACTTCGGTCCAGAAGCCGGTGGTGGCCGGTTCGGTCAGTTCCGGGGAGCCGAAGTGTTGAACGGCTATGTAGAATTTGAGGGTGAAGGTGATCTGCTCGTTGACGTAGGGCGTGCCATTGTCGACGACAGCCTCGAGGAAGTAGTCTTTGCTCTGGCCGGTATTATCGCGGGCCTGTAGCTCGACTTCCTCGGGTGCAGCGGTGCTTCTGTCGACGACAGTCAGTTCCACACGGTTTCCCCTGTATCGCTTGTTGTTGTAGACGACGGAGATATCGTCAATGGGAAATGTCCCGGCCCTGGACGGCACGAGGGCGAAGCGGTGCGTGACGCTGCTGGACATGACGCCGTTGACACTCTGGAAGCTCATGGATCTTCCCTGCTGGTAGAGCTGGAACATCGGCAGAGACGGCAGATGGGGATCGGGGAGGTTCTGGATGGTGCCCGTGACCTTGACCTGCAGGTAGGCCTGTTCGGCAATGCCGATGGTGTCGCGATCGAGACTGACCTCCAGGCGGATGTCTTCCTGAGCGGCGAAGGTCGCCGGTGGTGCAGCCAAGAGGATCAAGAGGATCAGCGCCACAACGGCGATCGCGAGAGCGGCTGGCAGACTTGTCAGACAACATCTGATGGACATGAATTACCAATCCTTCCCGGTGTAGTCGCCGCGGACACGGGCGCGGCGCTCGATCTTGTCCTGTAGTTGTTGCTCATTGTCACGGAGAGCGTTGAGGATTCGCTCGGCATCTTCTTTGGACATCTGATCGTCCTGCTGAGGTTGTGTTTGTTGCTGTTGTTCCTCTTGCTCCTGCTGCTCCTGCTGCTCCTGATCCTGCTCCTGATCTTGCTCTCCCTCGGGCTGTTGCTGTTGCTGCTCTTGCTGCTGCTGTTGTTGATCCTGCTGCTGTTGTTGATCCTGCTGTTCCTGCTGCTGCTGTTGTTGTTGCTGTTGTTGCTGTTCAGGCTGCGAGTGTTCCTTGAGCATGCGCCGGGCAACCTCAAGGTTGTATTTGGCATCCATGTCTTCAGGGTCGATTTCGAGGGCTTTCTGGTAGCTTTCGATGGCGCTGGGGTAGTCGCCCATCCGGAAGAAGGTATTGCCGAGATTGTAGTGCGTGCGGGCCTCGACAGCGGGGTCGGTGGTACCGAGGGCGCGCTGGTAGGTTTCGACCGCCTGTTCATAGGCCTGCTGGTGGTGCAGGGCACCGGCGATATTGTAGTCGAGTTCAGCGGAGGCAGGGATTTCGGTTTCGGCGCTGCGGTAGTGGTTGAGAGCCTGGTCGTATTGTTGCTGCTTGTAGGCCTTGTTGCCCTTTTTGACGAGGTCGATGTAGTCCTCGGCGGCCGCAGGCACAGCGGGGAGTATGAGGCATACGGCGAGCAGACCGCAGAGCAGTCGTCGCAGGACAGCATTAGTCATTGTGTACCTCCTTCGGTCGGCGCTTACGTTCCGGCAGGAAGAACTCGACAGCCAGCAGAATCAGGGTAATCAGCAAGGGCCACTGGTAGCGGTCATCGTAGCGAGTGACCAGAGTGCCCTCGAGCTCCTTTTTCTCCATGCCGGCGATTTCGTCGAAAATCCGATCCAATTCCATTTCGCCGGCGGTGGCGCGATAGTACTTGCCGCCGGTGGTCAGGGCCACCTTCTGCAGCGTGGCTTCATCGAGGCGAGTGACGATCACCTCGCCGCTTTCGTCCTTTTTGAAGCCGACCTGATTACCTTTACGATCGATTACCGGGATGGGTTCCCCGGCAGGGTTGCCGATGCCGACGGTGTATACTCTTATACCCTGACGGCGGGCGTTTTCGGCGGCTTCTTCGGCGCGTCGGCCATGGTCCTCACCATCGGTGAGAAGCAGCAGAACCTTGTGTTTGCGCTCTCGTTCGTCGAAGGCGCGGGCGGCCATAGTGATGGCTGCGGCGAGGTCGGTCCCCTGAACCGAGACGGAGGTCTGGTCGATGGCATTGAGCAGGAAGCGGGCGGCGGAGTAGTCGAGGGTGAGCGGGCACTGGATGAAGGCTTCGCCGGCGAAGGCTACGAGTCCGATGCGGTCGCCGCGGAGGCGATCGATGATGCCGTGAATCTGCTGGCGGGCCTTCTCGAGGCGGTTGGGCTTGAGGTCTCGGGCCAGCATGGAGTTGGAGACATCGACGGCAACCACGATGTCCAGACCCTCGCGCTCGAGCAGCTCCAGGTGGGTGCCGAACTGCAGGCGGGTTAGGGTAAGGACCAGGAAAGTCATGGCCAGAATGGCCAGCAGGGCCTTGCTGCGCTGGCGAGCGAAGCTGACCCAGGGGGCATTGCGCACCAGCAGCGGGAGATCGCCGAAGCGGCTCAGGAGCTTGCGGCGATGCGAGACCGCCCAGAGCAGGAAGGCTCCTAACAGGGCGACCAGAATCAGCAGGAGAAAGTTTTCGGGTGCGGCGAATCGCATAACGTCAAAGGGTCTCCTATGGCAGCTTTCTGAACCAAGTGTTAGCCAGCAGCAACTCCAGCACGATCAGGACGAAACCGCTGAAAGCGAACCAGTGGAACAGCTCGCGATACTGGACATGGGCGGCTATTTCGATTTCGGTCTTTTCGAGATTGTCGATAATCTGATAGATTTCCTCGAGTTCTTCGCCGGAGCGGGCACGATAGTACTTCGCGCCGGTCCTTGTGGCAATGTCCCGGAGTGATTCCTCATCGATACGCACGGGCTGGTAGACATACCGCTTGCCGAAAATGGGGTCATTGACGGGGAACATGGCGTTGCCGGATTTGCCGACGCCGATGGTGTAGACCTTGATGTCGAGTGCCCGGGCGAGATTGGCGGCGGTGAGGGGATCGATTTCGCCGGCGTTGTTGTCCCCATCGGTGAGCAGCACGAGGATTTTGCTTTCGGAGTCGGAATCGCGCAACCGGTTGACGGCGGTGGCGATGGCCATACCGATGGCGGTGCCGTCGTCGACCATGCCGAAGTCGACCTGATCGACGAAATTCAGCAGGACGCCGTAGTCCGTTGTGAGGGGGCACTGGGTGAAGGCATGGCGGGCGAAAACGACCAGGCCGATGCGATCATTGGTGCGTCGCTGGATGAATTTTTTGATTTCCTCTTTGGCGACATGCAGGCGATTGTGGGGCTTGAAGTCCTCGGCCATCATTGATGAGGAGATGTCAAGGGCCATCATGATATCGATTCCCTCCGAGGTGACTTCCTGGTACTCGGTACCGGCGCGGGGCCGGGCGAAGGCGACCAGCAGGAGGATGACGGCCAGAACGCGCAGCAGGGGGACAATGAAGCGGAATCGCTGGCGGCTGGTGCGGGCGGCGCGCTTGACGATGCGCAGGTCGGAGTATTTGATGGTGGCCGATTGGTAGCGTCGGGCGCGGAACTGGTAATAAAGCATGGCGGCAATGATGAGGGCGCCGACAATGAAGATCACTTCGGCGGGGATGGTCAGATCGAGGATATCGAAGAAGCTCAGGCGCATGCCGGCGAAATCGAGGATCATCGGGTCACCTCCCCTGCTCCGGAGACAGCGGATTTACCGATGCGGGCGGCGGCCAGAGCAGCGGCCTTCTCGGCCTCGCGGTGCTGGTAGTCGATACGGACCTGATCGATCATTTGGTACACGAAATCGAAGTCATCGCCGATGCGTCTGTCTTCGGGTCGGAATTTGGCGAACTTGACCAGATCGGCATGGCGGAAGAAGTCGCGGCAACGGTCATAGAGGTCGTCGGGCAGCATGTCGCTGCTGAAACTGTGCAGGAACTCCTCGGTGGTCATATCGAGCACGTTGCGTTGGTAGATGCGGCCGAGATACTCGCGCGCGATGTCGGTCAGATCGAAGTACCAGGGCTTGAAGCCGTCGTCAGTGGCGGACGGCAGGCCCTGCTGTTTGAGCATGGCGAGCCGCTCGAAGGCGATTTCCCACGGGGTGCGGGTGTCTTCGGGCCGGGCGGGAGCGGTGCGGCGTCGGCGTCGCCACCACCAGAGTGCGAGTGCGGCCAGAAGGGCGGCCAGAGCTATGGCACCATAGAGGTAGTAGCGAGTGTAGTCGCGCTCGAACTCATAGGGGTCTTTGAGTCCCCGGATGTCAAGGGAGTCGCTGTCGGAGAGGATCAGCGATTTGACGTTGATGGGCACTGGTTCGGACATCAGGACCCTGACGGTGCTGTCGGGCAGGATGAAGGCAACGGGCACGGGCGGGATGATGTATTCGCCGGTTGTGAAGGTACTGAGTTCGAAGGAGGTGACATTGCGTATGCGTCCATCGGGCAGACGGGTGGTGAGATCGGGGTTGTAGTCTTTGACATCGAAGGCCCCGAGGTTGGCGCCGAGCGGTGGCGGAATAAGCTGATAGGTGGAATCATAGGTGATGGTGACGCTGTAGTTGATGCGGTCGCCGACATACATTTCGGCCTGATCGACGCCGGTTTCGATTTCGATGCCGGGCAGGGAGCTGACGGTGTCGGCGGGAGTGTCTGGCTGGGCAGCGGCCGGAGTGGGCAGGCTGAGCGCACAGACGGCCAGAAGGAGCAGCGCGCAACGGCGAGCATATGTGAAGGCAGTGTTACCTGACATTGCGATCGAAGAACTCCACTTGTTCGGCCCGGGCGAGTTTCTGGATGTACTGGTCGAAGGCGGCGCGGGCTTTTTCGTTGGAATAGTCGAAGACGACCTGAGTCATCACAGAATCGAGCGGGTGGTTGTTGTAGCGCGTGGTCTTGTTGGCCTGGTAGAAGTTGTGGATATCGAGGGAGTCGGAGTCGATGGTGGGCATGATCTTGTCCATAATGAAGGCGTTGACCAGAAGCTGCTTAAGCAGGGCGTGCTGTTGCTGCTGGATTTCCGGCCGGGAGGCGTAGTCCTCCCTGAGCGCGGCGCGGCAGATCATTTCTCGGGCCACGTACTGGCGCATGAATTCGATGCGATCGGTGTGGGAGGCGAGGTCGGCCTGTTGCTCGGGCGGAAGTTCACCGATCGCTCGCTCGAGCGCAGAAGACCAGACGGTGTCGTTACCGATCACCGCGACCGCGACATCCCCGGGCTGTCGAGGTTCGGTGTCGATGCTGACGGAGGCATCCATTTGACGTCGGGCATCGGCAATTCTGCCGGACCGTTCCAGGCTGGCGACGAGCTTTCGTGAGGCCTCAGCGACAAAATCCGCATCGGGATTCAGCGTACGCGCGCGTACGAAGTGAGCCGCGGCCTGGGTGTAGTCGCCCAGATCGTCATAGTAAATGCGTCCGATCAGGAAATGCAGGTTAGCCCGTTCGGTGTGCGACAGGTTGCCTGCCCGCAGCATGGAGGAGTATTCCTCGATTGCCGGCTGATACAGGCGGGCATCGCGCAATTCGACCGCAAGCCTTCGGTGCATTTCGGTGTCGACGGTGGCGTCGTCGTCTTCACAGCCGACGTTCGCCCCCCCAACTATGGCTGCCAGGAGGCAAAGTCCTGCGATCCTGTAGCGAAAGTGCATCATGCTAAAGACGCCTCTCCCTCATTTTGAAGAAGTTGATCAGTGGTATGATGTACGAGCGATCGGTGCGCACGTTGATAAAATCGACGTTGATCATCTGGAACCCTCGTTTGAGCAGGGTGGCATCCTCGGTGGCTTTGGCAGAGAATTCGCGCCGGAAGTCGGCCGATCCGGTATCGACGAGGAAGACTTCGCCGGTTTCGGCATCCTCCAGTTCGATCAGGCCGACATTCTCGAAGACCGTTTCGCGCGGGTCGGTGATTTTGACGGAGATGATGTCGTGCTTGTTGTTGGCGATCTGGAGCGGCTTGAAGTAGTTCTCGCCGAGGAAGTCGCTGATAAGAAAGACAACCGACTTTCGTTTGATGACGCGGTTGAAGTATTCGAGGGCGCCGCCTATGTCGGTTCCTGTGCCTTTCGGCTGATAGTAGAGGATTTCACGGATGATGCGCAATACATGGGAGCGACCCTTCTTGGGCGGGATGAATTTCTCGATGGTGTCGGTAAAGATGATCAGGCCGACCTTGTCGTTGTTCTTGATGGCGGAGAAAGCCAGCAGGGCGGCGAGTTCGGCGGCCATCTCGCTTTTGAAGCGTTCTTTGGTGCCGAAGCGTCCGGAGGAGGAGGCATCGACCAGCAGGACAACGGACAGCTCGCGTTCTTCCTTGAACTTCTTTATGTGGGGGTAGCCGGTGCGAGCGGTCACGTTCCAGTCGATCAGGCGGACATCATCGCCGGGTTCGTACTGACGGACCTCCTCGAACTCCATCCCCTGCCCTTTGAAGGTGGAGTGGTATTCGCCTGAGAACAGATCATTGACCAGGCGTTTGGTGCGGATTTCGATCCGTCGGATCTGTTTGAGTACATCGGCTGGGATCATGGCATTACCGTTAGTGTATTCGGCTTCTTACGGGACCTCGACAGCATCGAATATCTTCGTGACGATGTCATCGGAGGTGACATCCTCGGCCTCGGCCTCATAGGTGATGAGGATACGGTGGCGGAGGATGTCGTGGCCGATGGCTTTGATGTCCTCGGGGGTGACATAGCCGCGTCCCCGGACGAAGGCATGTGTTTTGGCTGCGAGGTTCAGGTATATGGTCGCCCGAGGCGAGGCTCCGAAAGCGATCATGTTCCTGATGCCGGCCAGGCCGTACTTATCGGGTTCGCGGGAGGCGAAGACGAGGTTGACAATGTACTCTTTGACCTTGTCATCGATATAGACGGAGCGGACGACCGTGCGGGCCTTGACGATGTCGGCCGGGGTGATAACCGGCTGGACGGGTGGAGCGGCGGCGCCGGTGTTGCGGTCCATGATTTCGCGTTCTTCGGCCGGGGTGGGGTAGCTGATCTTGAGCATCATCATGAAGCGGTCGACCTGAGCCTCGGGGAGCGGGTAGGTGCCTTCCTGCTCGATCGGGTTCTGGGTGGCCAGGACGAGGAAGGGTTGTTCGAGCGGGAAGGTGGTCTCTCCGATGGTGACCTGTCGTTCCTGCATGGCCTCGAGCAGGGCGGACTGGACCTTGGCGGGGGCGCGGTTGATTTCGTCGGCAAGGATGATGTTGGCAAAGACGGGCCCCTTCTTGACGGTGAACTCGGAGGTCTGGGGGTTGTAGATCATGGTGCCGATCAGATCGGCGGGGAGCAGGTCGGGGGTGAACTGAATGCGCTGGAATCTGGCCTGGATGGCCTGCGCGAGGGTATTGACCGAGAGCGTTTTGGCCAGGCCGGGGACACCCTCGATGAGGATGTGGCCATCGGCGAGAACGCCCATGAGCAGACGTTCGACCAGATACTGCTGGCCGACAATGACCTGGCGCATCTGCTCCTGGAGTCGCTGTACGAAGCCGGCCTCCTGTTCGACCTGATCCTGAATGTGCCGGATGTCGATATCCATCGGTCCTCCATCTAATGTTTGTTATCCTGCAGTCGTTCGAAAAAGGCGCGGATGGCATTCTCGCGCCGGATAGTTTCACCGGGCGAGGCTGGCACGGGGCGGAACTTGTCCTGGCGCGCCTGCAGCAGCCAGGTCAGGAGGGTGTCGCGTTGCCCGTCGCCGAGGCTGCTTTTGTCTGCGAGTTCCTGATCGAGCTGTTCGCGCTCTTTGTCGCCGACCTCGATACTGTATTCGGCGAACAGGAACGCACACAGCAATTTATACAATCCTCCCTGGAATCGTTTCAGGTCGTTTTCGCTGTCCGCACGCAGGATGCCGAGTTGCTGGAGGAATATCTGCCGCGGAGTGAGGCGAGGGGCCGGTTTTGGCTCCGAGCGCCCCCGGCGGGCAAGGATGATGACGGCTCCGGCAAGCAGGGCGGCCAGGGCGATGCCGAAGTATGTGAGGCTGCTGAGGTCGCCGGGTTCCGGGGGCGGAATGGGTCGGTCTATTTCGACGGTCATTTTCTCGGTGGTGAGGGAACCGCGAATGCTGTCGGGCATGGCGAGGTAGCTGATGGCCACCGGTTCGATTTCGGCGGTACCCGGAGCCAGTGGAAGGAGGCGATAGTGATAGGTTTTGGTAGTGATTTCCTGCTCGCCCTGTCCGGTTGAGGAGATGGTTGAAGAGAAGCGGCCGATTTTGAGATGATCGAGTTCGAGATTCAGGGGGCGGTCGAACAGGTAGGCTGACTGTGGTCCGGGCCACGAAAGAGAGATCTCGAATTCGACGGTATCCTCGAAAGGGATATGGTGGTCGGCAATTCTCTGGGCGACAGTGATGCCGCGCTCGGTAGTGGCAGGGGCGGGTGACTGGGCGGCGGCGGTTGTCGCCGGGGCGGAGATATGCAGTAGAATTGTTGCTGCTGCCACGATGACCGGTTTCATGCAGTCGGTTCTGTCATTCAGATAGTTCAATGTTATCCTACAGTTTGCCTTATACTTAGTATTCGGGTCATTGGTTTCAGGCTAAATCCCGGTCGGGGCATCATCGCCGTTTGTGTTGAGTTGGTCGCGGTAATCATGGGCGTCATGCGGTTGCCAGCGCGGCCAGAGCGAGCAGTGAGCCGGCGCGGAGGGTTATGCGGCCGATGCGCAGCATGGTGTCGGAGGGGTTGCCCCAGATGAGGATGAGCAAACCCATTACGGGCAGGCCAAGCGCATAGACAGCAAGATCGCGAAACAGGGTTCCGTACCAGCCGAAGGAGACGGAGACGATCATGGTCAGCACGAGCACTGACCACACCGCTATGGCGGCCATCAGACAGGCGGATTGCGGCAGTTCGGGGCGGCGGAGGGTTGGGATGCGAGCGAGGTCGGTCAGGCCGATCACGAGGGCGAAAAGCATGGTGATGGCGGCGGCGACGATAACCTGGGGCAGTTCGCGGGCGAGGATGGGGTCAACAGCGGCCGCGCCGGTAATGATGGGCATGGCCGCCAGAGGGGCGAGGGCAACGGTCCGCGGCAAGCCTGGTTCGGGCAGAAAGCGGGCGATGAGGATGATGGCGCCGATGGCAACAATGGCGAGCGCGGTTACGCTGAAGTTGACCGTGACGGTCAGGGCTACCCCGCTCAGCGTGAGGCCGAAGGCGATCCACAAGCGGGAGGTTTTCTCACGGGGACCGTTTTGCCAGCGGGCGAACAGAGCCGCCGCGAGCGCAATCGCTGCCGTTGCCAGTGAAGACATGACGACCGGGTACAGGTGCAGGGTCAGCCAGGTGAAGTGGGCGCCGATCCAGACGAGGGCGACGGCCACCAGAGCGACCGGCACACCGAGTTGATTGAGCGATGTGTAAAGCCGTTTCACGCTTTGAGGATAGAGACTGCGACGCGAGATCGTCAACTTTTATATATCGAGACTCAGTTCGACGGCGAGGCGGGGCTGGTCGACGGCGATGCCGGGGTGCCAGCCGAGGGAGAGTGATACGCGGCGGGCGCTGTCGCTGAGCAGCAGGCCGAGGCCATAGCCGTATTCGAACGATTCGCGGGTGATGACGCGGTTGTCAATCTGGGTGCGGTTACTGAGGTAGGCTCCATCGCAGAAGACGTACAGGGCGCCCTGATCGAAACGCCAGCGCGGCTCGACGGTGACACGGGCGGCGCGGATAGCGGCGAATTGCTCGGTGCGGTAGCCGCGCAGGGAGCCGGGACCGCCGACGAGGACCATTTCGGAGAGTGGCGGGAGTGGCTCGGCGGTTTCGAGACCGTCCCAGGCGAGTGCGAGGTGGCCGATGAAGCCGGCGACCAGGGGCTGGTAGAAGGCCAGACGGGCGGTCAGGCGGGTATCGTTGAGGACCTCAACGGTGGCTGCTGATGCGACGCTGTCGGATTGGTAACGTCGGTGGTGATACGCGGCGGTCCAGTCGAGATGATAGCCTTCAGATGGGTTGAGGGGCTGGTCAACGGCAGCGACGGAGAGTGAAGCGGCGATCTGGTAGCTGGAGTAGGAGCGTTGCGAGAGATCATCCTGAATGGTGCGCCAAGTCAGATCGAGGCCAGTAGTTGTGCCCGGGGCAAGGTCGGTGGTCAGGCCGGCGGAGGTGCGGAATTCGAAGAACTGCTCACGGTAGTCGCGGGTGGCCAGTGAGGCAGAGAAGGTGCCGGTGCCAAGCCAGAAGACGGGTTGACGCCAGGCGAAATCGAGGATATCGCGGCCACGATCACGCCGCTGGCTGGTCAGGCGCAGATCCCGCCCGCCGCCGAACGGGTTAAGCAGGCGGACATCGGCAGTCCAGACGAGGGCTTTGGAGTCGTCGGGTACATAGCCGACGAGGCCCTCCAGACGGGTCTGGCGGCGTTCGGCGAATCGCCAGATGATGACAGCATCTCCGGTGAAGCCGGGGTCGGGACGGACGGACGGGGGTCTTTCGAGGCGAAGGAAGCCGATGGATCGCGCGGCTCTTTCGGCGCGGGTCAGGCTGCGTGTGGTGAGCGTATCTCCGGGCGTAAGGGGCAGGAAGCGTCGGACGAGATCGGGACGGGTGCGCCTGAGTCCGCGGAACTGCTGGTCGGCGACGGTAGCAACAGGGCCGGGTGTGACAGAGAGATGGAGCGTGATGGCATTGCTGTCGCGGGTGATGCGGTTGATGGCGGCACGGGCGAAGAAGTGGCCGCGATCTCGTGAGGGTTTCAGCGCGATGGTCAGGGCGGTGTCGAGATTGTCGGGTGTGAAGGGCAGATTGGGCAGCGTGATGCTGTCGGATCCCGCGATGATCGCACGCAGAACGGATCGCGATCCGGGCAGGACGACAAGCGTGTCGCCGACGTGCGATATGGAAGGATCGAGGTAGCCGTAGCGCTCCAGCACAGTGCGTATGGAGTCAGTGGCAACCTCGGTATTGGAGGCGGGTGGCACGGCGCGGCGGAGGTCGCCGGCGACGGCCGATGGGACAGAGCGGTCGAGGTGCAGGACGGCGGCCTGGGACCAAAGGGGGACAGGGATGGTCGCGACGAGTATGAGAAGCAGTTTCAGAAGGATGCGACCACCTCCCCTCGGACGGTGACGCGGGCGGGGCGGTCGTTGCTGTGGCGACCGCGGAGGGTGAGATTGGCGCGCACGCCGCCCTTGACGTGGTAGTTGGCGGTGGCGTCCCAGGTGGCACCGTGGTCACCGGTGAGATTCTGCGTGAACTGGTAGGCCTGGCCGCGGACGGTGCCGCGGATCTGCTGCGTGTAGAATTCGACGGAGGCGCGCAACTCCCCGCGCGAGATGACGCGGAGGCGGCTTCCGAGGGTGAGGCCGTAGAGGTCGATGCGGTCGATCGAGCCGCTTTCGGCGTGGCGGTAGCGCAGGCCGCCGGAGAGCTCACCGAGGGCATTCAGGCGGCGGGCCCGTGCGGAGAGTTGGTAGCCGGTGATGTCAGCGCCGCTGTTGTAGTAGTCGTCGCGGCGGGTGTCGAAGCGTTCGGCCTCCTGTTCGAGGAACCACTGCCGGGCGCGCTGTTTGAGCAAGAGGCCGAGAGTACGGGTGTGACTGGCGCGATCCACGCCGCCGATGCGTCGGACGGAGCGGGTGTCCTGCCACTTGACGGTGGCGAGATGGATGCCGCCGATGGGGATGGCGCGCAGTTCGGTATCGTAGCGGCGGAGGTAGTACAGGTACGGTTGGTCGGGGTCAGAGAGGAACGGAACGACCCACCACCAGGCACGGTGACCGTCGGCGAGGAGTTCCTCCTCGATACGGGAGTCGAAGCGAAGGGTGAAGGGCTGCCATTGACGGCTGAAGTGGAAGGATTTCTCGCCGCGACGGACGCGTTCGGTGTCGGAGAGGAGCTCCTCGACGCGGATGAAGTTGCCCTCGGGGTCGGGAATGTAGCGGCCCTCCTCGAGAATGTAGTCGCCGGTGCCGGGTTCGACCTCGAGGAAGGCAAGCCCGCGGGCGTTGCGGGTTTCCTCGGAGATGATGTAGTCGGTATCGAGGCTGAGTCGGCGCGCGGGATCGCGGAAGGCACTGCCAAGTCGGGCGAGGAGCGAGGATTCTTCGTAGCCGGTTCGGTCGGTGAACGAATGCCGGGTAACCTGCTGCCAAGTCAGGCGGAGGTCATAGGTTAGTTTGCGCAGGGCGCCATTGGCACGGGTTGTCAGGCGGAGGCGGTCGAGGTTGTTGCGCCAGTCGGGGGATGGCTCGAGGTCAGGGTGATCGGTGCTGCGGGCGGTGAGGGTATCCTCGGTGTAGTACTCGGCGCTGAGCGTGAGCGGCGACAGTTGCCACGCTGATGTGACGGCATTCAGACGGGTGCCTCGGGTGGTACCATGGTAGTCGTGTTCGCGGCGGTCGTACTCGTGGCGCAGGTTGAGGCTTCCCCGGCGGGCGAAGTCGGCGGCGGCGCCGGAAGTGATGCCGTCGACGCGTCCGGATGAATTCGTGTTGGCGGAGTCGCGGTCGGAGCGGACAAGACAGGCCAAAGTGGTGAAGGCGGTGTGATCAGTCGGTTTGACCGCGAGCCTGGTCTCGATGCGGTCGGCAACATAGTGGTTATCGTATTCAAGGCGGGCATAGGCCGGGGTCAGTTCCACAGAGGCAGCGGGGGCAAGTGCAATGCGTCCCTCGTGCAGACGCTGGGTCGTGTTCAGGAGGTCGGAGTCGCCAATGGGTGCGAGGAAGCGTCGAGAGAAATCGGCGCTGTCGAGGCGGCTCTGATTGGCGAAGCCGGGTTCGAGTATGCGGGTGCGCAGCGCAATGCTGCTCTGTGTTTTCCACATCCAGTTGTAGTTGTAGGTGATCTCGAGCAACGAGGCGGAGTTGTCGGTATCATCGAGGTCCGAGAGCAGGTTGCGGTCACGTGAGGAGTACTCGACGGAGGCTGCGAGGATGCCCAGGTGCTCCGGGGCGAGTGTGAGGTGCATGGTGGTCAGGTCCAGTCGCTCGGGGGCCTGCAGGGTGATGACGGGGGCGTAGTCACCGCGGCCGACGCCGACGTAGCGGAACTCCTGTCCGCCGAGGAAGCGATAGGCGCCATTGCCGGCGCCGACGAAGCTGAACTGAACGGAGTAGTTTCCCCCCCCTGCTCCGACATAGGTAAAAACGGAATCGGGGAGGCTGTCGGTCTCGAGAACCCAGGCCCCGTTGGTGTCGGGTGTGATGCCGGACCGGACGGCGCGTTCGGTGGAGTCGCCGATCTGCCGGAGCAGATCAAGATCAGTATCGGAGAGGCTGCCGACAAGTGGTTGGCGGGAGTCATCGCCGTCGCGGGTGAAGGTGACAGAGAGGGTGATGGCGGAGTCGCGCCAGGCGGTACTGGCGGCGGCCGAGTAGAGCTCGGCTCGATAGGCGGTAGCTTGCGGTTCGAAGTCGATCTCGATGCGGCTGCGGCTGTCAATGGGATGGTCGGCCGTGAAGGTGATGCGACCGGCGGGATAATCCATAGTATAGTCATTGTTGCCACCGCGTTCGAGCTTGCGACCATCGAGCCAGACGGTTTCGGAGCCGGGGACGATTGGTGCCGGAGGACCTTCGCGGGTTATGGTATAGGGACCCTGGACGTTGTCGGCTCCCTGAAAGCGGACGGTGGTGAAACGTCCTTTGGGGCGGGCAGCGAGGGCACTGATGGTAAGGTGCTCGTCGTGGTAGGCGGCGGTGACGCCGGATATGCGTCGTGTTCGTGCGAAGCGAGCGGTTTGAAAGGGGGTGGTGGTAAGGTCGCCGATCTGGGCAGAGACATGGGGGGATGTTAGACTGAGATTGACCTTGTCGAGTTCATCGAGGCGGCTGTTGGCGGTGCCATACACGGGATCGTAGCCGCGATCAGAGATGCTGCCGGAGATGGTCACGCCGGGGGCGAGGTCGCCGAAAATGGACATGTCCAGAGTCTGGTTGAACTGGGAGTTGCCGCGTGAAGCGCTGGTGAAGCGAAAGGACTTGGCGCCGGAGATGCTGATATCGGTGGCGGCCGGTGGCCCGGGCGGGCGGGTGCCTGCGGGGAGCCGGTCAGGCGGCGGCGTATGGTCGGGATCATCATCAACAGCGGGAGGGCGGGTGAGGCGCGGCACCCACCGGGGGAGCGGGTGATAGACGATGAGCAGGGTGTCGGTGCTGGTGCGTGGGAGGGTTCGCAGGTCAAAGGCGCCGAGGGTGTTGTCGAAGCGGTAGTCGATGTCTGGTCGGAGCATTCGGGAGTTAAGCCAGGCGGTGTCGGAGTTCTCGAAGATGAAGTGGGAGCCGACAAACAGCAGGTCGGGGATGTCATCTTCGATGAAGATGGAGCGGACCGAGGCGGCCCTGGCCGGGGCTGACAGGAACAGACAGAGGAGTACTACGACAACAATGGCGGCGCCTGTTGACCGAGGGGGCCACACCGGGGGCTACTCCTGTTCGCGGATGATCTTGCAGATGACAATGCGATCGTTGCCGGTGTCGGCGATAGCGAGGCGGTCGTTGGGGAGGACGGCGATGTCGCTGGGGCGACGCAGTGGGCGCGGAGTTCCCATCAATTGTCCGGCGACTTCGTAGAGCACCTCTCCTTTCTGCGTGATGAGGACAATGCGTCCGGTGGCGCCATCGAGGACCCACCAGCGGTTGCCGTCAGGGGTGGCGGCAATGGGGTATTCGAGCAGATCGTCGATGAGTTCGCGTTCGAAGTTGCCGTACTCGTCATAGAGGGCGAGGCGTCCGTTGCCGGCATCGCAGACAAGGAACCGGTTATGCGGCATGATGCGGATGGCCTCGGGGCTGACGACCTGTCCGCCGGAGTAGCCGAAGTTGCCGATGAAGCGGTTGAAGCGACCGACGTTACTGAATACGGCGATGCGGTCGTTTTCGCGGTCGCCTACCCACATCTCGCCAAAGGCGGTCACGGCGATTCCTGAGGGGAAGCCGAATTTGAGCGGATCATCTTCATCATAGAAGGCGACCGCCTCGACAAACAGCAACTGGGAGTTGAAGCGACACAGGCGGCGGTTGCCTTCATCGGTGACGAGGATGTTCAGGTTCCGGTCGGTGGCGACGAAGGTGGGTCGATTGAAGAAGCCTTCGGCAGATCCGAAGCCGCCGACATCGCGGACAGCGTTGAGGCTCTTGTCGAAGACGATGAGGCGGTTGTTGCCGAGATCGGTGGCATAGAGGCGGCCATCATCGGCAGCGGCGAGGCCCCATGGTTTGGAGAGGCGGGTGCTGAGTATCTCGCCCTCGATGATGCGTTCCACGATGATGGCTGCCGGCAACGGTGTTGTGGCCTGTTCGGCCCCGGGTCCGGGGGCGCCGCCGCAACCGGCCAGGAGAACGGATAAGAGAATGGCGAGAGCCCAGCAACTGGAAGAGCGCGCACCCATGTCTGATCAGAACCCGGGATAGACAGTCAGGTGGATCTTGTCGCCGCTGGAGAGCGGGTCGATTCTCAGTTCGTATGACCAGCCGTCATCGCCGCCGATGGTGGAGCTGATGTGTCGGAAGCTGCGGTAGGAGTCGATGACGGAGATAATACGGTTGGCGATGGCGACACCGATCATGAAGCTCGCGCGTCGATGGGAACCGCGGTAGGAGTTCTTGATATCGCGGTAGACGGCTCGTTGTTGGGCGCTCTCCCATCGCCAGTAGTACTGGTCGGTTCCGGGCAGATAGGGTCGGTCATCGGTGGCGCGGCCAAGCTCGTTGAACTGATCGATGCTTTCATAGAACCCGACCCAATCCTCGAACTCATCGCCCTTGTCATCGAGGTTGGCGTTGGCGTAGTCGCGGGCGTACTTGACCATATCGTCGCGCTTCCAGTTGCCGTAGGTGCGGAAGGAGGCGAAGCTTATCCACGTGACGGCCTCGGCGGCGAAGAAGTATTGCGCTTTGGTGCGGTGACCGAGGTAGTACTCACCGGCGCCGGGCAGGAGGGTGGAGAGCAGGATGGTTTTGGCGAGGGACTTCTCCCCTGCGTTGTCGCCGTCGGGCTTGAAGCGGACAGCGGGTTGGGGATCATCGAAGGACCATTCATCGCGGTCGGCCAGTATGGGTGTGGTGAGGCTCCTGTCCATGCAGCTCTGGAGCGGTGACGGAGGCAAGTCCAGGGCGCGGGCAGACTCGTGGCAGGTGGCAGTCGTCAGCGCAATGATGAGGGCAACAGCGCAGGTAAGGGTCGGCAAGTGTTTCGGCATGGGATATCCTGTCAAAACTTATAGGTAAACGCCAGGTATGGCGTATCCATAGATCTGTACAGCGACCGGAAGCGGGCGCGTAGTTCGATACCGGCGAAGTCGCTTTGAACCCTGGCTTTCTGGTTGTTAAGATGCCGGGTAACGAAGAACGCCTCGAAAGCGGTAATCAAATGGTTGGCCATAGCGACATAGATCATCTTGCGGGCATCGTCGTACTTGTTATTGGCATCATGGCGCATATCCTCATAGATGAGCCGGTTGCGAGTGTACGGGACGCCGTCGCCGCGGATTCGCGGGGGCGGGTTGGCGGCTGAGTAGTCAGTGAGGGCGGAATCATTCAGACGGGCATCATCCCATCCCCAGGCGAACTGGCTGTATTTGCCGGTCATCTCGTAGTACTGCTGGGTTCTGGTGTCCGGCAGGGTGTGGTTGATTTCGACAGCAGGGATATCGGGCTCGTAGACGGCTTCGTATATCCACTCCAGAGACGTGCGGTAGCGGACTTCTGACCAATGGATTTGGTTAAAGCTCTCGTAGTCATTGGTCAGATCGTTGCCATCGGCGTGCCATGATGCGTGCAGGAACCACGAGACGGCCTCGACACCGAGGAAGGCGAAGGGCTTGGTGCGGCTGCCATAGTAGTACTGGCCCAGTCCGGGGACGGCGAGCGAGAGCAGGAAGGCCTTGACGGGTGACTTGTGGCTGCGAGTGGAGATATCATCGATGAAGGGTACGGTGTCGCTGCCCTTGTCGCTGTCGGTGTCGTTGTCGGTGTTTGTCAGGGCGAAAGTGAGGTGATGGTCGCTGCCGTTTTGCAGGATTGACGCGTGAGCGAATGAGTAGCGCAGATTTTGCAGTTCGGCGGCCAGGTGGGGTGACTGGGAATCGGCGGCAGTCGCTATGGGGACGACGAGCAGGCAGAGGCACAGTAGGGGCAGCGTTTTCACCAGAGTGATCCTTTCGGTTATCGTATCACGGCGATGTCAAAGTGTCCATGTTCGGTGTCGCCGTCGAAGTCAGCCTGAATGATGCACCGGTAGACGCCGGGTGTAACGCCGGATGAGGACCAGTTCAGTTCATTGGTACCGGCGGCGGTCGGTCCGGAGAGGCGACGGATTTCGGTTCCGGAGAGGTCGAAGATAGCAATCTCAACTGAGCGGGCATCCTGACCGAGCAGGTAGCGGATGGTGGTGGCGCCGCCGGTGACCGGGTTGGGATAGTTGTACATCTGGCGTGCGGGGAGGCGTCCGGCCAGGGCGGTTGGCTGGTCGAGTGAGTCTGCCGGAAAGGAGGCGGTGGCGGCGGCGTTGTGGCCGGCCATTGGCCATGCGGCGGCGGACAGGTCGAGGTCAGCGGTCCAGGTGTAGAGCCAGCCATCGATGCCTGCGAAGCTGAGTCGTCCCTCGCGGCCGGAGGTGCCTTCGACATCCCAGTACACGGGGGAGCCATAGCCGGCGAGGCCGATGGGAAGCGGGAAGCCGAAGACGGGATCGGGGTCGAAGGCATAGATGCTTCCCTGTGCAGACGGGAAGATCGTCTCAAGGTGGTCGGTGGAGGTTGATCGGCGGATGTCGGCAGCGATAGGGGCGGCGGCAGCCGGCGTGTTTGCGAAGCGATCCGAGACTCTGATGGGGAAGTCGCTCAGGCTGATGAGGCGTTCGTTGAAGGCATAGAGCCTGTTGATGCCGCCGATGACGATGTCCGGGCGGTTGTCGCGATCGATGTCAGCGACAATGGGGTTGGTGGTGAAGGTTTCGCCCAGGTCGGCCTGCGCGAACAGACTGAGCGAGTAGCTGCCGGCATTTCCTTCGGCGGTGATCATGGCGATACGGCCATCGGTTGACGCCACGATGATCTCGGGGAGGTTGTCGCGGTTGATGTCGGTGATCACGGGGCCGAGTTCGTAGAGGTCATCGAGGGGATGCTCAGCAACGTTATCTGAAGTGATGGCGAAGATGCTTGAGGTGAACTCGTCGCCGGCAAGGATGAAGATGTCGTCTCCGATGGTTGCCATACCCCAGTTGTGGGTGGTGAGCAGATCGGTTTCGTACCAGGTGGCATCGGCAAGAGTGCGGCGGTTGTAGGCGATGCCGGAGTCGGTCAGGCAGGCAAGGCTGCCGCCCCAGCTCAGGGCGATCGGGGTACCGGTGGTACGCATGGGTGTGAGGTAAAAATCCGCCTGACCATCGCGGTCGTTATCGCGCGGCTGGTAGGTGAGGACCCAGCCGGTGCCACCGGAGGCGGGGTAACCGACGGCGATGTTTCTGGTCTGGGTGCCATCGGTGAAGCGTCCGGCGACGGGTCCGGCAGTTATGTCGGCGGGGGTTTTCGCGTAGAGATTGAGCGGATGCACATCGACGCGGCCGCCGAGTGAGCGGGTGGTATCGGGGTCGTAGATGAGGCCGACGGTGTCGTACCATGTGGGGCAGGTGGCGCAATCGGTGTAGTCGCGCAGCCAGTTACTGCCGTCGGCCCCGGTGACGATGAGGCGGTTGGCGGAGGCGGCGATCAGTTCAGGGGTACCATCGAGGTCAAGGTCGGCGGCAATGGGGCTGAGTCCGGCCACGGTGGGCCGACCGATGCGGACCGGGAAGCCGGGGACCTGCTTCTCGGTGGTCACGGAGAAGCGGACAACCGTGTCAATGGGAACCGGGTAGCCGCTGATGGTGACGGTATCGCGGCGGATGTTCTCGATGTAGATATGGGTGTTGTTGCCAAGGTTGTCGATTGCGGGTGGGTTGGTGGATGGTGTCAGACTGTTGTTGCGGTCTTCGCGGTACATGTCCTGTTCCCAGCCGTACCATTGGTAGGTGAAGCCGCAGCCGGCGGGACACAGCCCGTTGAGGTTGCGGACACCGTCGGCCTCGATCAGCTTGACGAACTGCCGTTGGGGGTTCCATTGCAAGGCGTTATTGAAGAAGTTGTTGAAGCCGTTGCCGAGGGTATCCTGAGCCGCGACCACTTCATCGACCAGATAGATGAGCACCCCACCTTCTTCGGCGGGGAGCATGAAGTCGTACTCGGTGGTCAGTTCGGTGGATCCATCGGGGAGTTGTCGCCCCGGTCCGCGGAAGACATTGGTCTGGGAATCGGCGAGCATGAAGGTTTGTTTGCCGTCGACATCGACGGTGCGGTATTCGATGAGGAAGTACTGGTACTCGCTGATGGGCACCCTGACAACTTCGGGGCGTCCCCGGGCATCGACGCCGGCGGCAATGAGGCGGACGTCATCGGATGAGCGCACCTGCAACACGTCGGAGAGGCCGAGGTAGGCGCGGGTCCATGCGGAAGGGTAGACGGGCATGGCTCCGAAGACGTTGGAACGGTAGCCGGGGAACATCAGGCCGGTATTCTGGCCGTTGTGATCCATGAGGGCGAAGTCACCGAGGAGGGTGTAGAAGTTGGAGGTGTTGTAAAGGTCAACGCCGCCAAGCTCGTGGCAGAATTCGTGTGCGATGAGGCTGTTGAGGGCAACGGCGCGGTTGTCCTGGGAGACGAACTCGGGGAGGATCAGAGCGCGCTGGACAGCGTTGGAGTCGTTGTCGACCGGAACGAAGGTGAAGAAGCGAATGTAGCCGCTGAACAGATCGGAGCAGGTGTTGCGGAAGACGTCGTTCTGGGCATCGGCGCCGGCGTGAAACAGGAAGATGGACCCGTAGTCGGCGAAATTGATTTCGGGGTCAGTGGTATCAGCCAGGCGGATGCAGTCGACGAAGTAGCGTTCCAGTCCGGCGACGACGGAGTCAAGCAGGCGCGGTTCGGAGATGCGGTCGACGCAGAAACCGTAATGGTTCATGTGCTCCGGGAGCTGGTAGGTGGCGGTATCGCCCCGGGGCCAGATATCCCACGTGATGGAGATGCGGCCGTCGCTGACAGCATACCAGTAGTTATGCAAGGCTTCCATGTGTTTGGCGAAGTAGGTGCTGTCGTGCGGTGGGGGATCGACGATATAGCCGACCGAGTCCAGATAGGCCTGTTCGGAGGCGGCATCGACAATGGGTCGAGAGAAGTCCATGTGGCCGCGGCCGGTGGTGTTGGGGTCGTCGACATCTTCGTATTGGAAGTTGAAGCGCAGGACAAGGACGTGGATGGTGGTATTCCAGTCGGCAGCCAGAGCTTTGTCCGGCAGCGCCCAGGGGTGAGAGCGTTGCAGCGGGAGAATCCCCTCCCCCGGTTTCATGCCTCGGGCGAAGGATGGCAAGTCGCGCCGGGGCGTCTCGGCTTCCTCACGCTGGTAGTTCTTCACTGGCGAGAGGGGTTTGTCTGCTGCGCTGCCGGTCGCCGCGAGGGCGACCAGCAGGAGGCAGAAGATTATGCGGGCGGAAATCGGATGTTTTCGGTCCAATGAAAACTCCCTCGGTTATGGATCAGGGCCGTTATGGTGTCACGGCGAGCGAGACCCTGAGTGTATTGGCCAGCGCGGTGCTTTCGCTGCTGGGGATATAGCTGAAGTCAAAGCGGAAGATGCTGTACGCCAGCCCGGCGCCGAGTGTAAGCGTTTTGACATCACCGGCCTGGTCATAGATGTATCCGGCACGGAAGGCGATCAGGTCGGCGTATTGGAACTCGCCACCGCCGTTGAGCACCACCGATTCGAGTTCATTGCCGACACTCTGGCTCAGATCGGCGATGAGCTTGTTTGCCTCGAGGGTGAGAAGCAAGTGGTAGTAGTCAGTCTCCATAAGTTTGTAGGCAAAACCAAGAGCTATGTTTCGTGGCAGCGGGTCGGACTGAGCGGCGTCAATGTAGGACATGTCGGGACCGAGGTTGGTGATGGCCAGTCCCAGGGTGAGGCGTGGTGTCCATTCATACAACAACCCCAAGTCAACGGCGAACCCGACTGAGTTGCCGGAGCCCTTTTCGGCGGCGGTGCCCTGATCGGCGAGCCGGGAATACAAGAATTTCACGGAGACGCCGCCGGCCATGCGGTTTGACAGCCGGGTTCCGTAGGAACCGGTAACGGCGAGGTCGAATGATTCGAAGGTGCCGAGGTCCTCGTTGCCTTCACCGCGCCGCTCGAAGGTACCGTAGGAGATGAAGGTAATCGAGCCTCCGAAGGTGCCCCAGCCTTCCTTGTTGGCGACGAAGGCGAGGAATTCGTAGTAGAGGTCGTCGGCGAGGTCGGGGAGCCAGTTGACGTGCATGAAGGAGATTTCTCGTCGACCGTTGGCTTTGGTGACGAGTTTGTCTTCAGTGGTCAGCCACAATTCATCGCCGTTGATGGCCAGATCGTTAGTGGCAGAGCGCCCCAGCCCGGTTTCATCGGCTCGCTGCCAGACGGATCCATCGTATGACAGGACGCCTTCGGCAGTGGCGGCGAGAATCTTGTCGGAGCGTCGCTGAATCTGCCAGGTTTCAGCGGCCAGGGGAGCGGCATACACCTTGATGGTCTGGCCAGCGGTAATGTCCTCGCTTGCAAGGCCATTGACGGCTACGAGAGCCTGTCGATAGCGATCGGCGGCCTGAGCATCGGTCAGGTTTCGTTTGTTGACGATGTCTTCGAAGGATTCATCGTCGGCCACCGTATAGTCGACATAGCCGAGGAGGGTCCAGCCGTTGGGGGTGAAGCGCAGCATACCGAATTCGGTGCCGATCAGCAGGACGTTGTTGTCCTGCGGGTAGATGGTGTGAACCCTGCCCTTGATACCGGCAGAGTACGGGACGACTATCTTCTGTCCCGGCTCCACAGTCAATTCTGTTTCGGATGGCGCCGGCTGTGCCGGGGGTTCGCTGTCGGCCATGATGCTTTCGGCGGCGAGCGAGTCTGTGACCGGGGTGTCGGAAGCTGTGGTATCGAGATCGGCTGCTGCATCTTCGGCCTGCGGATCAGGGGCAGGGGGCTGACTGGCACGGAGGAGTTCACGAATGATCGCCATCTCGTGGTCGGTGCCGTAGATGCTGAACCGAGAGGCAACGCGATCGATGGTATCATCGACGGTGACCGTATAGGGCATGCCTGTTTGCCAGTCAGTGCCGTTGAAGTGGTGCAACTGGTCATCAATGACGGCCCAAATGTCCTGCATGGAGCGCGCACCGACGGCATCGACCATTCCGGTGGGCATCTCAGCGGAACCCGGCAGGGTTGCGAGCGAAGTGCCGGCAATCAGAGCCAGTCCGTTGTCGGTGCCGACAAGCACAGATCTTCCGACCGTCTCCAGGGCAGTTACGCTTTCACCGGGCAGACCGGTTTCCGCGGTGATGGTGGTCCAGCTCTTGCCATTGAAGACAAGGGCACCGCGGTCAGTTCCGACCACGAGGTTGTCGCCGGTTGAGGTGATGGCGGTGATTTCACCGCCGAGGGCGACGCCGTAGGGGATTGTCAGTTCTTCGTAGATGGTGCGTCGACGCGCTTTCTCGACTGCGAAGCTGATGCGGTCGGACTCGATTTCGGTAACGGTGCCATCCTGGAGGGCTTTGTCGCGCTGCTTTTCAATTTCCTCGACATATCCCCAGTCGACGCGGCACTGATTGTAGGCGGCAATGAGGCTGTCGAACTGCTCGCTGATCGCGGAACGGGACTGGTGCTCTTCGGGTATGATGGTCAAGATGGAGTCAGCCAGCGCAGTGAGAAAGTCGCGGGATTTCAGGTTGTTGGTCTCGGCGACGTGGGCAGCCATCTCGGCGATTCGTTGTTCGTCGGTGAGGTTGAAGTAGGAGGCGACGATCTGAGTGACCGTCTGGCTGCTTTTGGTGCGGAACTTCTCGCCGAGGTGCCAGGAGCGGTTATCGTAGCGGGCGAGTCCTTTGGCAGTGACGGCCCAGACGTCGAAGGCTTTGTAGTCCACTCCGCCACTTGCTTTGAGGGGGGCGATACCGCGGACGGGCCGCAGGTGGGCTGGTACAGATGCCTGTCGCCAGCCGTCAGCGAGCGGATAGGCGCCGAGTCCTGCCGGGTTCCAGTGGGTAGCGGTAGCATCATCGGCGATAGCAACGAAGGCCTCCCCCATACCAGCGGCGCGGGCACCCGGGGCAATACGCAGGTAGAGCACGGCGGCTTCGGAGACGGCCAGGGCCTCAGAAGCGACGGCAAGAAGAATGGCTATCAGAACGACAGGCAGAACAAGCAGCTTGGTTTTCATCAGTTTCTCCACACGATCAATTGATAACGACTATTTTTCCAAAGGATTCGGCCGATTGTCCCCCACCGGACACGGTAGCCTTCATGATGTAGACACCGGTGGCGACGCGGTCAGCCGCGTAATCTGTCCCATACCATACTATATCGTCAAAAAAGCCGGCAGACACCGACTGGTTGGTCTTGTAAGTCCATATTTTACGTCCTGAGAGGGTGAAAATGTCAAGGATAATCCATTGGGCGGGACGTGACAGCATGAGGGAAATGCGGGTTGAGTCCTGCATGGGATTCGGGTAGTTGAGGAATTCGCTGATGGCCAGCGGGACGGCGCCTTCGATGCTGGCGGAGAAGGTCACGCTGGCGGAGTTGTTGGCGTTGTCCCAAGCTTTGATCTTGAAAGTGTGCAACCCCTGCTCAAGGGAACTGACGGGCCAGGAGATAGTGCCGGAGGTGTAGTCATCGAGGGTGCCGTCAAAGTAATCGGTGAGCATGATGGTGTTCTCGGGGCGGCCATCGATTTCGAGGGTGATGCCATGACCGAGGCCGCCGGCGAGGTTGATGCCGGAGGGGTCGGACAGAGTCATCATGAGGGTGTCGGTGCGCGCGACAGGATCGCCGCTGATGAAATTGTCATTGTTGGCGAAGCTGTAGCGGATTTCGGGGCCGAGCGAATCGGTGGTGGTTGCGGCCTGAGTAGAGATCGCCAGAGAGGTGACCGCCCCGACGGCATCGCCGGCACCAAGGGCGGCATAGCCGACGATACGGGCGCCGCTGCCGCCGTAGCCGATATCAAGCGGGGGCACGAAAGTGAAGGTGAAATGACCGGCGTTGACACTGGCGGCTCCCCGGACAAGCGCGGGACCCGGGAGGGTGTATGGCGTCTGCAGGTATTCGAGGTCGCGGTCGCTGTCGAAGGCGCGCAGTTCGATGGTGCCATCGGCAGTTATGGGTTGACCCAGCTCATCGGCTACCCTGCCGGTGACGGTGACCGGTTGCAGGGCGACAAGGCTGTCGGGGACGGCGTCAAAGGCGACCTTCAGGCGCGGATAGGCGAGCTTGAGCAAAGGATCGCCGAAGAAGACGTAGGTGCGGTCATTCCGCAGGGGGTTGGGTGGATTGGAGTACAGGTACTGCCGTTCCACCTTGGCGGCGAAGACGGCCTGACACATGGAGAGGTCCTCTGCGAAGAGGATCTCGAATACTTTGCGGTTGAAGGCCGAGTTCTGGGTTGAGTACACGAGCCGCGCCGCCGAGACGACGGCAATGGCGCCGCCATCGGGTTTGACAAAGAGGTCCTCGGCCATTCCCTCGCGCTGGGGATCATCGAAGAAGCCTATCGCGCAGGAAGCGTTGAAGAAGAGCGGGAGGCTGTTGCTGTTGCGGAGCCGGGGGACATCGGAAGTGCGTGTGAAGACGTGTTCATCGGCCCACAGTTCGGGGTTGCCGTGGCCGATGTAGTTGACGATGACGGCGCCTTCATTGACGGCGTTGACGATGGCATCATTGGCGGCCGGTTTGCGGCGGCCGACGAAGGGGTAGTCCCAGATGTATATCTTGTGGCGGGTCATGGCCTCCGGCAGATAGTAGCGGGACAGTTCTTCGGACTGGTCGACGTGGAAGGTCTCATCGTTGAGGCGGCCGAACTCGTCATCGGCGACGAGGACAGTGCGCGTCTTCCAGAAGCCGGTGTTGCCGGGCAGGGTGTAGCGTTTGCCCTTGTCGATGACAGCAGCGATTTCGGACGTGGAGCGGACCGGCCAGCGGGCCACCATCATTTCGTAGCCGCGGTTGTCGCCGTCGAGCCAACTGGTGTCGGCATCGAGGATACCGTAGTCGCCGAAGTAGACGTAGTTGTCATCCGAGGCGGAGGAATCCAGCGCGTGGATGTATGGCGGCACGAGGTTGGACTGGGCGGTGTTGAGGTGGTCGAGGAAATCGTGATGGCCATCACCGACGAACAGTACTGCCGAGGGGGCGGGAGGCGTGAAGTGCTCATAGCAGTACTTGAGGTAATCGCGGATGGCGGTGGGGTCGTAGAGGCCGTAGGCGAAGTTGTGCATGATATCGTTGACGACGGCGGTATGAACCGAGACGCCCTCCGATTCTCTCTCGATGATCCAGTTTTCCATGGCCGACAAGAGGACGGGGGTGCTGATGACGATGAGGTCGGCCTGATAATCGGTGCGCCTGAGGTTGTTCGGCTGGACGCGCTGGATAGACACGGGCGGGGTGGCGGTGCTGACAGCCTGGGCAAAGAGTTGGCGCGGGGTTGTGTTCAGAGGCAGGTCGGCGATGATCATACCGGTGGTACGGTCGGCGCCTGTGAGACGAGTGGGCGTGCGCGGGTCGGTGATATCCAGCAGGAGCAGATCGGAGCCGGTGAAGTCATCGACGATGTTCAGGCGGGCGAGGCCATTGAAGGGGTCCAGCTCGATGTGCAGGCGGTCGTTGTCGGGAATGAGGTAGGCATTGTAGTGCAGCTCGACCCAGTCCAGATATGGTTTGGAGTAGACATAGCCCCAGGCGCGGATACTTAGGCTGTTGGTTCCCTGTTGCAGGGCGCTGGACTGGAAGGTGCAGATGCGCGAGGTGGTGTGGCAGTGCTTGGCGGATGGGGGCTGGTTGTTCAGGGTGATATCGAAGTAGCCGAGGTCATCGGTGAACCCCGTGGTATCCCAGACACGGCCGGCCACGCGGATGGTGGCAGTGCCGCCAGCGTAGTCATCGGTGTGGATGCTGAGGTTGATGTTTTCGCGGTCGGTCCAGTGCCAGCGGTAGTAGTCATCGATGGCGCCACTGCTGAGCATGTGGAGCATGTTGTCCTGCTCGAGGTGCCGGTGACGGGTGACGGTGAGAATGCTGGTGTCTGGTGCCGTGGCGGGAGTGACCTCGAGGGCGCTCATGCGGGGGGCGGGGGTGTCGAAATCGCCGCCGACAGTGAGCCAGTAGATATTGCGGTCGGTGTAGTGGTTGTTGACCCAGACGGCGGTGTCCGGCGAAGATACCCAGCGGTCTACGGCCTCGCCGTAGAAGAGGAGGTAGTCGCCGGTGTTCAGGCGGCCGTCTCCCCCATCGGCGGCGTAGTACGCGACGGGGAGGAATTCGGGTCGGGGGGAATCATTGCGGACGGGCAGCGGGAGGCCGCCGGCGTTGAAGATGTATAGTGAGTCGAGGTTGATGCCATTATCGGGAATGAACAGCCCGGCAGCCTCAAGGGCGGTAGCCTTGACGCGGATCAGGCCGGTGGTGGTGACGGCGATCTGGTACCAAGTGTCGGCGCTTTGCAGCGGTGTCTGGCCGGAGGCAGGTTTGGCGAGGGGGCGCCGGGCGGTTGGCCAGCGTGACCACTGGTCGTAGTTGGCGACGGTGGTCTTGAAGATGGGGTCGAAGACGGGATCGGGGGGCGCCAGGCCGGGCATGTCGGGGTCGGCGGTGCCGGCGGTGCTCAGAGAAAAACTAAGGGTGAGGTTGAGCTGTCGGTAGAAGATGCCCTGTTGCACCGGGTTGAGGCGGACCGGCACGAGTTGTCGGCCGCGCATGGTGTAGACCGGGCCGAGTTCGGCCAGTGGCTGGTTGGGCGCGAGGGGGGTGTGCTCGGCGGTGAAGGTGACGGGGTCTGAGGGTACCGCCTGAGCGACCCGGGCCATGGCGCCGGGCGGGAGACCGACCTGGATGACGTGGCTGTAGCGCCAGGTGGAGTCGGGCAGGGGGACGGGTGTGAGGTCGCGGTGGGACAGGTGCACGACGAGGTCGAGTTGTTGCGAACTGGAGGCAACAACGTGGGTTTCGGCGTCTGCTGAATACGGGAAGAGCGCCGGGCTGAGGATCAGCGCGGCGAGCAGAGGCAGAATGGACCTATACGAAGAACGTGTCATAAAACCGGGCCTTGACAACCCGGCCCATTAACCGAGCGCACATAGCTTACGGCAACAGGGCCAGCAATCAGTCTTTCTTGCTGTCGTTGTTGTGAGTCGAACAATTCAATTCGTTAGCCGTGAGCCTATATGCGGTCCTCCGATATCTCGTATAAGTTCTTAAAGGTGCTTGAGTTCCAGGAAAAAGTCAAGTTCTTAGCGTGTTAGATCGGCATTTAGTGGTGCAAGTTTTGGGCCGATTTTGTGGGCGACTGGGGTTTTGCGGCCCTATCATGAGACGTGGTAATGGGTTAGGGTGTTGAATGGGAGCCGAGTGATGGGGGCGAATTATGCTGTTGGTGGTGGCAAAGTGTGAATTGGGGTGCAGGGGGGGTTAGGGGGACAGCTTAGCCCCTATCGGATTGGCCCTAATCATGTCAACGGCGACAGAGATGTCTGTGACCAGAACGATGCCGGTGTTTGTTTGATAGACGGCACCGGGGATCGGCTCCAGCCTGTACGTAGAGTCTGCCTGAGGAACCACTCGGAAAATTCGGTCATGTTCCGAGATGTAAGCGGCTACGACACCGAACACATTGAAGCCCTCGGCTTTGGGATTCCAGAAGACCGCGGGGCCACCAGAGAACCCGCGATTGTTGTGCCCATCAAGATAGAAGATCTTCACACCGTTCTCATCAATGCGCTGTGCTGATAGGATCGCCTTCTTTATGAAGGGAAACGGAAAGCCTCTGTTAATCAACCCGGCATCAGGTGTTCGCAGCATGGCCGTTAGAGGAAATCCGAGGAAGAACACGTCCTGACCAAAAACCAGATCGTCAGCAGTGGGCTCCAGTCTGAGCGAAGGTGACAGTTGAATGGGCAGAGCCAAAACAGCCACGTCAACTGAATCACATGGCGAATGCACATGCTTGACTGGTAGTCTCAGCCAAGCAGAGTCTGTATATAGACCAATCGAGTCCACCTCCGCATGGACGCTGATCGTATCACCATTCCAGTTGATTGAGTCGGTCCTAAACAGATGGGCTGCTGTCACCAAGTACTGCCTATCATCCACATCAACAGTAAACGCCGTGGCTCTTTGGTTTCGTACTTCAATAGCATAGACCTTGGTGAGAATATTGGCATTTGGTGTTTGAGCAGGAGCAAATGGTGCAATGGTCATGATAAGCAGGAAGACCAGCACAATGGCATTCAACGTCCGATCCACAAGGGGAACTCCTATCTTGGGGTGGCTCACCATTCATAGTGGGTTCATTCTACCCACATTCTCACTGCACCCTGCGCATTGGCAGGTTATGTTGGCAAGTGGCAGGTCCCGAGGACGGAACCTGCCCTACCCTTATCGGGGAGCGCGTCTCTACAGCATCATGATAGGTGCGGGGGGATTGCAGGTCAAGGCGCAAATGGGTCACGGGGGGATGTGATCGCGAAGAAGAGACCGGCCAGAGAAATTCGGGGCGGCCTTGGGGCGCTCCATGCGGGTGGGGTTTTTCTCACGGCTGGGGCAGGCGGGGTGCTGCCGTACAAGAGCACGATGGGGCAGGCGGGACGCCTGCCGCCCACGAACATGACGGGACAGGCCGGGCGGGAGCGGAAACCCACCCCGCCGGAGGCGGGATAGGGCACCCCAATCTTTGTGCCCGGTTGCGGGTTGGCGGAGACATCGCGGCGCGTCCGGGGCTGGGTTCTGATTTTCGCTGAGTGTTGTGGGTGACGCGGTTACTGGTAGCTGCGGAGGGTGGCGAGGTAGTCGCGGGCGGCAGTCTCGGTGGCGGACTCGAGGTCATACAGGCGCTGCTGGTACTGCGCGGCCGAGCCGGTCGGCTCGAAGACCTGGTCGTAGACGCGGTCGTAGTGGTCCATCAGGGCGCGCATGGCGCTGAGCATGTCCTCGCCGAAGTAGCCGGTTTCGCTGACGCGCCGGTAGGCATAGCCGAGGTTGTCGCGGTGGGCGCGCAACAGGGGCCACTGGGTGCGGTTCCAGTCGCGGACGGCATCGGCGATCTGCGCGGCGGGGACCTGGCCGCCCTGCTGTTGACTGGCGTCGCGCCACTCGACGACGATGACGCGCTGGCCATAGCGGATGTATGAGGCGGTGGTGGAGTCGACGAGGTCTTTCATGAGGAAGGCGATCTGCAGGGGGTTTGAGTCCTCGATAAGCTCGCGCCACTGGGTACGCATGGTGGAGGCGGTGATCTCGGAGTCGGTCATATCGGAGCGTTCATCGCCGGGGTTGTGCTCGATGGAGAAGCCGGCACAGGCGGTCAGGGTGCCGAGCAGCAGTAAGGCCAGAAGGTGCGAGGTAAAGGTGTGTTTCATGCGGGCGTATCTTCCGTTCGGGTCGGGTTTTGTTGATGCTGTGTCATCTCCGCTTTGAGGTCACGGGCCGCCGGTCGCGATCCTCTCCCCCACTTCCTGTCAGGAGCCCGTGCTGACCGTGGTGGTTGACACGGGCGCCAGGTCACAGGTAAAGTGGCGCAGGAAACGCGGCTGGCGCGTGATCTTATACCCTGTCAGGGCACCCTTGGTACGGGCGATACCGGCGACAATATCGGCAATGTAGTCATAGTGCGTGTTGGTGTAGACGCGTCGTGGCATGGCCAGGCGCACCAATTCGGCCGGAGCAGTGGTTGACTTGCCGGTATCGGGATCGGTCTCGCCGAACATGGTGCTTCCGATTTCGACTGCGCGGACTCCCCCCTGTCGGTACAGTTCGATGGTGAGCGACTGGCCGGGGAGTTGTTCGGCGGGGATGTGCGGCAGGAAGCGTCCGGCATCGACGAAGACGGCATGGCCGCCGGTCGGCTCGACAATGGGGGCGCCGGCCGCCTTGAGTTGCTGGCCGAAGTATGCCACCTGACCGACGCGGAAGGCGAGGTAGTCCTCGTCGAGCACTTCCCTGAGGCCGACGGCGAGGATTTCCATATCGCGCCCGGCGAGGCCACCATAGGTCGGGAAGCCCTCGATGAGGATCATCAGTTCGGTCAGGCGCTCATAGAGCTGCTCATCATCGAGAGCGATGAAGCCGCCCATGTTGGCGAGGCCGTCCTTTTTGGCGGACATCATGGCGCCATCGACATAGCTGAACATTTCGTTGACGATACTGGCCACGGAGGCGTTCTCGTAGCCGGGCTCGCGCTGCTTGATGAAGAAGGCGTTCTCGGCGAAGCGGGCGCAGTCGAAGTAGAACGGCAGGTGGTGACGTTTGCAGATAGCGGCGGTCTGGCGGATGTTCTCCATGGAGACGGGCTGGCCGCCGACGGAGTTGTTGGTGATAGTCATGATGACCATAGCGATTTTGTCGACGCCCTGCTGGTGGATGAATTCCTCGAGGCGCATGATGTCCATGTTGCCCTTGAAGGGGTGCTCCTGGTGTGAGGTGCTTTCTGCGCAGGGGAAGTCGACGGGGATACCGCCCTTGTGGAGGGTATTGCCGCGGGTGGTGTCGAAGTGGGTATTGTTGAGTACGTACTGCCCGCGCCGCACACATGTGGTGAACATCATGTTTTCGGCGGAACGCCCCTGGTGGGTGGGGATAACGAAGCGTTGGCCGGTGATCTCTTTGACGGTGCTTTCGAAGTGGCGAAACGATTCGGCGCCGGCGTAGGACTCATCGCCCATCATCAGGGCGGCCCACTGGCGGTTGGACATGGCGCTGGTACCGGAGTCGGTGAGCAGGTCGATGTAGATATCGCGGGCATCGATCTTGAAGACGTTGTAGTTGGCTCGCTGCAGGCGCTGCTCGCGTTGTTTGGGGTCGAGAAGGCGGATCGGTTCGACGGATTTGATCCGGTATGGCTCCGGTGGCTGTTTGAGCGGCATTTCAGGTGGCTCCTTGTTCGCGGGTTCGGTAACTGGTCGATGTTCAGGGATACGATGTCGCCGGTGGTTTCACAACAGGCCTCAGCCTGGTCAACCGATGGCGACGTGGCGAGCGAAGGAGCATTTCAGGGGACGTTTTTCACCCGGCGTCGGCAGTAGTCCAGCCCGAGCTGGCCGGTCTGGTGGCTGATGGCCGAGTTGGCAGGCATCATGTCTCCCGCAGTTTGAAGTCGGCAACAATGTGCCCCGTGAGCAGGTCGCGGTTGTTGCTGACCTGGGGGCGCTCTCTATTCATAAGAAACGGAAAACGGGCGATATTGTCAATAATTCCCAGTTGCCTGAGGGTTTCGACAATGACCGGCGGGCGGGCGCGTCCGGCGCCATCGTGGATTTTCAGAGCGATGCCGATCGGGGGGTCGGCGAAACCGATTCCCTCCACTCCCTCGGCGCCGACCTTGCAGACGACATTGCCGGGGAAGGAGCGCATGACATCGAGGTCAATGCGATGCTTGCCGGAGACCATCTCGGGGTGTGCCCACATGGCCTCGCGGACCCGTCGGAGGGCCTCGGTCGTGGTGGGGTCAGGGCCTTGCAGGGTGGCCAGGCGCATGAAGCCGAGGGCGAGGTTGTACAGCGGGAGGGCGTAGTTGGGGGCCGAGCAGCCATCGACAGCCGGAACGAGGCGGTCGGCGGGGTAGTCGGTCATGGCGGCGATAGCGTGGCGGACCCTGGTTTGCAGTTCCGAGTCGGGATCAAGGTAGGTTTCCGGTTCCTGACCAATGTGGCGGGCGAGCGCCAGAAAGCCGGAGTGTTTGCCGGAGCAGTTGTGGCGAACGGGGTCGCGGTCTTCGCCGCTGGCGGGGTAGTCCTGTTCGAGTTGCATCTGCAGTGGCCAGTGGGTGCCACACTGCAAAAGGTTCGGGGTGTTGCCGGCGGCCTCGAGGTTCTGCATGACAATCCGGCGGTGGTCATCGGAGCCGTTGTGGGAGCCGCACATGATGGCAAGTTGCCGGGAAGTGAAGCCATAGCGGTCGGCGGCGCCGGAGTTGAGCAGCGGCAGGACCTGAAACGGTTTGATGGAGGAGCGGGTCATGAAGGGTTGTTCGGGGTCGCCGAGGGCATGGGTGATCCTGCCGCGGGCGTCGACGACGACGATGGTGGCGTAGTGGATGGCCTCGATGTTGTTGCCGCGGAATTGTCGAGCTACGACGAATGCCATGTGAGCGAGCCTGAGTTTGGGGTTTGTTGTTCCGGGGGGAAAGATAGGGTTTTGGGGCGGTTTGTCCAGCGGGGAGTTGTGGGGCATTCGCCAGGATTTCTCAACAGGTCCTTTGCCTTGGCGAACTCTTTCGATGTGGACAGCGGGCGTCGTAGCCTGCCCCTTCACCAGACCTCGGGCAGGCCGGGAGAGGCTGCCGCGCACGGGAACGTTCAAAGAGGAAACCCACCCCGCCGGAGCCGGGATGGGGCACCCCATGCGTACTGCTGAGCTGTCGGTTAGAGACGATATCGGTGGGTGAAGTTGTACGTGGCAGAACGCCTTCGGCATTCTTCCCTACAGGAGGTGGCCAGCCCGCCAGAGGCGGGATGGGCCGTCCCATGCTTGCTGTTCATCTGACAGTTACGGGCGATATTGCGGGTGTTGATTTCGCGTCGTGTTGTCGAAACTGCAGGGGTTGGAGCTGAAGCCTGAGGTTCGGCGTCCGCAATCGTGTTCGGTGTCAGTAGGCGAAACAGGAGACTGTCAGTATCACCGACTGATGAGTCAGATCAAGGTTCCGGTCATTCAGCGTGCGTTCTGTCCGGGCAAGCATGGCCGCCAAGCGCACCTGACCGTGCCGGGTGATCTCATAGCCACCGCCGACCAGCAACCCGGGTCCCCGGACGCAGGGGAAGTCCTCCGGATTGAAGACATAGCGCCCCACCCCCATGTTAATAAACCACGAGCGTCCCTCCCTGCCGAAGTAGCGGTATCAATAGAGTCCGGTGATGCCTTCAGCGACGACACTGCGTTTGAATAGATCAGCCTTGAAGGCGCTCCCCGTCATCTCGACGGCGAGAATGTTACGATGGTCGATGCCCCAGCCAAGGACGAACTGCAAGGTAGTGGCGGTCTCGGTCTCCGAGACATCGCGGGCACGGTTGTAAAGGCTTGCATCACCGCTGAAGTGGGCCGATCCTGCGCCGAAGCCAATGCCGAGGACGGGGCCCTTGCACTGACCGTCGAACGACAAAACACTGCCGGCCACAGAGAACACGAGTATGACAGAAAGAACGCTGATACATTTGATAGACACAGAGCGCTCCCTTTTGACTACCTGATGAAGTGCCTTGATGCAGAATACCCGGCAGGAGAGTGCGGGTCAAGAGATAATGCAGCAACATGTCGACATTGGGATGACGAGCGCTGGTGTGTCTGTGTGGGCACTGGTACCGTTGAGGCAGGAAGGGACCCGACCGGCATTGACTTTTGGGTTGAAAGACCTAAATTGGGCTGAATCGGTCCAGATGACCGTCGCGCGGGATGGCATATCACCATTTGTCAGGCCCGCTGTTCCGGTGTGCTGATGATGCAGCACGGCAGTTGTTACGTTCAGCGGCGCCGGGCGTTAGAGTACGACAAGTAAGATGAACCACTCATAGATAGACGAGATACACGAAAGACATGAGACTGTACGAGTTTGAAGGCAAGCAGCTATTCGGGAAATACGGGATTCCCGTTCAGCTTTCCAAACTGGCCAGGACGCCGGACCAGGTATTCGAGGCGGTGAGCCACATGGATGCCCCGGTGGTGCTGAAAAGTCAGGTGCTGACCGGTGGTCGCGGCAAGGCCGGGGGAATCAGAGTTGTGGGCGGCTCCAATGAAGGCAAGACCACTGCCCGGGAGTTGTTCAAGCTGACAATCAAGGGCTATCCGGTCAACAGCGTGCTTGTCGAGCCGGCGCTGAAGATCAGGCAGGAGTATTATCTTGGGGTCACGATTGACCGGGCCAACTACAAGGTGGTGGTGATCGGTTCGGGCGAGGGCGGGGTCGATATTGAGGAGACGGCGGCGCGCTCGCCGGAGAAGATTCACCGGTTTTCCATGGATATCGCCGATGAGCTGTACGGTTTCGACGCGCTGTCGCTGGCCAAGAAGATAGGCATCCCGCAGGAGTTGCTCAAGGAGGGAGCGCGGATCATTCAGCAGCTTCACAAGCTGTTTTTGGCCTGCGATGCCAAGCTGGTCGAGATCAACCCGCTGGTGCTGACAGAGGACGGCGCGCTGATTGCGGCCGACAGCCGTGTGTCGCTGGATGATGATGCGATGTTTCGCCACCCGGAGGTGAAGGAGATGGGGATCGAAGACCGTCACGAGGAAGGCGAGATGACGGAGCGTGAGCGCCAGGCGCACGAGTGGGGTATCCCCTATCTTGATCTTGACGGCAATATCGGAATGTTTCCCGGCGGGGCGGGGTTTGGCATCATGGGGAATGACTTCATTCACTATTACGGCGGGCAGCCGGCCAACTTCATGGATTCGGGAGGTGGTCCCTCGCCTGAGCGGATCGCGAAGATGCTGGTGCTGCTCGAGGAAAACCCCAGTGTGAAGGCGATATTCGGGGCGCGTTTCGGAGGAATTTCGCGCTGCGATGATTTCGCGAAGGGGGTGATCATGTTTCTCAAGGAGCACGGTCTGTCCAAGCCGATGGTAATGCGCATGACGGGCAATATGTGGGAAGAGGGGGTGCGGTTGTTCGAAGAAGAGAAGGCAGCCAACCCGGAGTTGTTCCAACATGTCGAGGCACATGGGATCGAGACCCCGATCGAGGAGATATCCAGGCGCGCAGTGGAACTGGCTCGACAGGCAGAAGGGGGTAACTGATGGCTATTCTGGTTACGAGAGAGTCGCGGGTCATGGTGCAGGGAATCACCGGCGGTGCGGGCAAGTTCCATAGCGAGCGAATGATTGTCTACGGCACCAATATTGTCGGCGGGGTGACGCCCGGCAAGGGTGGCCAGGTGGTGCATCATCGGCCGGTTTTCGATACGGTGGCGGAGTGTGTGAAGGAGACCGGCGCTGATGTATCGGTGATCTTCCTGCCGCCGCAGTTTGTCAAGGAGGCGGCGATCGAGGCGATCCGGGCGGGGGTGCGTTTTCTGGTGGTCATCCCGGAGCATATACCCATTCACGATATGCTGCACGTGCGGCGGGAGGCCATAGCGCATGGCGCCACGGTTATCGGCGGCAACACGGCGGGGGTTATCACGCCGGGTCAGGCGAACCTGGGGATCATGCCCGATATTGCATTCAAGCCGGGGCGGGTGGGGACGGTGAGCCGCTCAGGTTCGATTACTTACTATGTGGCCGATACGTTGACGCGGTCGGGATATGGCGAGTCGACCTGTGTGGGGCTGGGAGGCGACCCGGTGCTGGGGAGCACGTTCGACGAGATACTCTGGAAGTTTGAGGAGGATCCGGATACGCGGGCGGTGGTCATGTGCGGCGAGATCGGCGGGGTGTATGAGGAAAGGGCGTGTGAACGAGTCAGCCAGATGAAAACGCCGGTGCTGGCGATGATCGGCGGGATGTTTGCTCCTCCCGGTAAGCGCATGGGTCACGCGGGCGCGATTGTGGAGGGCAAGATGGGCACGGCCAGGGAGAAGCTTGATGCTCTTGCGGCGGCTGGGGCGCATCCCTGCCGGACATTCAATGATATTCCGGAGGTACTCGGTAAGCTGGGGATATAGGGAGATGATGTGGCGGATTGGCAGGAGGCCCGGTGGAGTGAAGATCAGGCCAGCGTGTTGGGAACTGAATCTGCCCGGTGAGGCGAGCGAATGAAGCACCTTCTTATGTGCTTCCACTGCTTTCTCGTTCTGTGTCCGGCGGTCTGTGTGGCGCAGGCCTGCCATTGGGAGTATGACCGGAGTAACTCCATCAGGCTGCATGAGGCGATCTCTGTTCCCGAGGGTTACCAGCGCCCTGAGGCAGACACAGGATCGTTCGCGCATTGGCTGAGGAGTCTTCCCGTCAGGACCGGGGAGCATTCGGTTCGGCTCTACAATGGCGCGCTGAAGGCTAACCAGTCGGCGCACTGGGCTGTATTGGATATCGATGTCGGCAATCGGGATCTCCAGCAGTGTGCTGATGCGGTGATGCGATTGAGGGCGGAGTATTTGTACTCACGCGCGGAGTACGATTCGATCCGCTTTTGCTTCACGTCTGGAGATACGGCGTCTTACCGGCAGTGGATGTCCGGTTTCAGGCCGGTCGTAAATGGTTCCGATGTCAGATGGGAGAAGAAAGCTCAGCCGGATTCAAGTTACGGATCATTTCGGCAGTACCTGAATGTAATCTTCACGTATGCCGGTTCGTACTCGCTGAGCAAGGAACTGCTTCGTGTGGATGACATCAGGCAGATCCGTATCGGGGATGTTTTCATACAGGGCGGGTTCCCCGGCCATGCGGTTATGGTACTCGACGTGGCGGTCAACAGGGAATCGGGCGATGTGGTCTTTCTGGTCGCCCAGAGCTACATGCCTGCGCAGGATATGCATGTGCTGCGGAATCCCTCAGATTCGCGCCTGAGTCCGTGGTATTCAGTTGGTTTTGGTGATACGCTGGTCACCCCGGAGTGGACTTTCGGCAGGAGGGACCTGAAGCGATTCTGAGGGGGGGTAATTGATCATGTTCCGAATGTGATTGTGCGGACATGAAACGCTGTGTAACTTCTGGCAGTCAAACCAAGGGAGGTTCCGGATGACTGAAAACGAAGGATACTCCCCCGCGCCCTGGGAGTGGACGGACTATGGGATACTGAGCGATGCCAACGGCGAGCCGGTCATCGATCACCAGGACTGGAACGTCAGCACAGAGAACGCGGTCATGCTGCAGAGGGCGCCTGAACTCTACGAGTGCCTTCGGAGAATACGCGAGGAATGTGGGGATCTGCTTCCAAAGGAGATGCTTTCTGACATTGATCGAGTGCTGAATCTGGCGACCAGAATCATAAGGTGATCGCTCAGACAGCCAGCTTTCCGGTTGACAATCGCGGGGTATCTGTGATATCATTGATATCAAGCATTCCCCGCGAAGGAGGTGTCGGTGGCAAAGCAGCTTCTCATACGTGACGTTCCGGATGAGGTCAAAGAATGGATAGAGCAGGAGAGGCACCGGAAGATGCTCGGCCAGAAGGAGTTCCTGCTTGACCTTCTGCGAGAGGCAAAAGGGGACAGAGCACAGCAGGACCTTTTCAAGTCGAATGCGCGCAATACGTTGATGACGACGATATCTTTGCCGTTTACCTTCATTGATTTGTTCGCCGGCATAGGCGGTTTTCGTCTTGGGTTGCAGCGGGTGGGTGGGCATTGCATGTTCTCTTGTGAGTGGGACAAACACGCTCAGAAGACTTACCACCGGTGGTTTGGCGAAGTGCCCGCCGGCGACATACGCGAGATAGACGCCAATTCCGTTCCGGATCATGACCTCCTTGCTGCGGGTTTTCCTTGCCAGCCCTTTTCGATTGCCGGGGTGTCCAAGAAGAAGAGTCTCGGAAGAGAGCACGGGTTCAAGGATCAGACGCAGGGAACCCTATTTTTTCACATAGCTCGTATCGCAGAGGTCAAGCGCCCGCCGGTTATGATGCTCGAAAACGTGAAGAACTTGCTGTCGCATGACAAGGGACGGACATGGCTGGTGATCAGATCGGCGCTCGAGGAACTGGAGTATGTTGTATTCCACAAGATCATTGATGCCGCCGCCTGGGTTCCGCAGCATCGAGAGCGGGTTTTCATTATCTGTTTTGACAAACGTCTTTTCGGGGCGAACCCGCCGTTCGAGTTTCCCGAACCGCCAAAGGCAGCGCAGCGGCTTAGGACAATACTTGAGAGTAAGCCAGACAGCAAGTTCGTTCTCAGTGATCATCTCTGGGACTACTTGCAGAAGTATGCAGAAGCACATAAGGCGAAGGGGAATGGTTTCGGATACGGCCTGACAAATCTGGATGGTATCAGTCGCACACTGAGTGCTCGATACTACAAGGACGGATCAGAAGTCCTGATTCCGCGTAATGGCGGGAATCCAAGGCGGCTCACACCGCGAGAGGCCGCACGGCTTATGGGGTTCGATGATTCACTTGACATTGTGGTGTCAGATACGCAAGCTTACAGGCAGTTTGGCAATGCTGTGGTTCCCAAAGTCGTGGAGGCTGTCGGGCGGCAGGTCGTTAAGGTGATGGCATGGCAACTGCAACGTCAAGGTAATGGTTGTCTGCTGAAGCGGCCGTAGTCCCGTCAAAGATACTACATGAATGAAGAATCGGTTCTTGCGGCTCTCAAGAGCGAGTTTGCGCTCCCAACCGGGTACGACATCTGCGTGGAGGCGATGAAGAGTGTTCTGGATACCCACGAATCTGACAACGAGTGGATTAAGAAGAACTTCAGTGAGCTTGTAAAGCGGATTCAAGATGAGGCCTATCGGTTGTATTTGGAAGCAGAACGACCGGCGGCCACTCACGCTTTCAGGCAAGTGCTCGGGAGAGAGTTGTCACCCGGTGCCACCGCAGAGCAGTTCTTTGATATGCTCGAGTCCAACTTCTGGGCGCTTGATCGCTTCTTTTTGGGATTGTCGCAGGGACGTCGACCTCGTGCAGGAAAAGCGTTTGAACACGTCATCAAGGTTCTGTTCAAGACCCTGGGTTATCCGTACACCCCGCAGGCCATCATCAACGGGCAGCCGGACTTTCTGTTACCAAGCATTGAGCACTACAGGAACAATGCGATGGACTGCATCATATTCACGGTTAAGCGAACGCTGCGAGAACGATGGCGTCAGATTACAACCGAGGGGACACAGGGACACCAGTTCTTCCTCGCTACCATAGACGAGAAGGTGGCTGCGAGAGACCTGCCGGAAATGCTCAAGAGTCGCATTTACCTCGTTGTGCCCGAGGCTATTCGCGAGAAGTGCTATGCCGACAAGGTTAATGTGATTTCTTTCGAGAGCTTTTTCCTCAAGCATCTCGATCCTGCTATGGTAAGGTGGAGAGCGGACGGAGTCATTCCGCAGGAATAGCACTGTGGTTGATGTCCACACACCCGAGCAACGCAGCCATAACATGGCCGCCATACGCTCGAAGAATACCAAGCCGGAAATGGCGGTAAGGAGGCTCGTCCATCGAATGGGCTATCGCTTTCGACTGCACAGAAAGGACCTGCCCGGAAATCCCGATCTCGCGTTCATCAGACAGAGAAAGGTTATGTTCGTTCATGGCTGTTACTGGCATATGCACAGATGTCGCTTCGGCAGAGTGGTGCCCAGGACCAATGCCGAGTTCTGGCGTATCAAGCGGGAGTCGAACAGAAGACGTGACAAGGCCAATCTGCGTGAGATAAGGCGCCTTGGATGGGATGCGCTTGTGATATGGGAGTGTCAGCTCAAAGACATGAATGCACTTGAAAAGAAGATTCGTTGCTTCCTGGATGATTGACCTGTTGCGGCGCTTGCTTGCGGGGGGGGTGGGGGGTATATTCTCTGCCTATGAGAACAATCGATTTACGCAGTGATACGGTCACCCGCCCCTCAGAGGAGATGCGGCAGGTGATGGCCCGCGCCGAGGTCGGCGATGACGTCTTCGGCGACGATCCCTCGGTCAATGCCCTGCAGGAGTATGTGGCGGACCTGTTCGAGGTTGAGGCGGCCCTGTATGTGCCCAGCGGCACGATGAGTAACCAGATCTGTCTGCGGGCGCACTCGCGGCCGGGTTGGGAGCTTCTGTGCGATCGTCAGTGCCACATTGTGAATTACGAGCAGGCCGGGCCGGCGGTCCACAGCGGCCTGCTGGTCAATTTGCTGACGACGCATCATGGCATGGTCACCGCCGATATGGTGCGTCGGTCTGTCCGTCCGGTGAACCTGCACACGCCGATTACGAAGCTGGTGGCGCTGGAGAACACGCACAACCATCATGGGGGGACAATCCTGCCGCAGGATGAGATTCTCAGGGTTCGCGAGGTGTGCGATGAGTTTGACCTGATCTTCCATCTGGACGGGGCGCGGATATGGAATGCCCACGTGGCTACCGGGATACCGCTGCCGGAGCTGGTGCGGCCGTTCGATTCGGTATCGGTGTGTTTGTCGAAGGGTTTGGGGGCGCCGGTTGGTTCACTGGCGCTGGGTTCGCGCGCTTTCATCAACCAGTGCATGCGCGAGCGCAAGCTGTTTGGCGGGGGGATGCGTCAGGCGGGCATTCTGGCGGCGGCCGGGCTGTATGCGGTGCGACACAATATCGAGCGGCTTGATGAGGATCACGAGAACGCTCGGTATCTTGCCGAGCGGCTTGCCGATATGGCGCTGTTTACGGTCGATATGGAGCGGGTGCAGACCAATATCGTGCTGGCGGATATAGCCACCGATGAGTCGGCGGTGTCATTGTTGGAACGTCTGCAGTCGGTGGGTGTTCTGGGGATACCGTTCGGACCGCAGCAGATCAGGTTCGTGACGCATCTTGATGTGACGCGTGCGGACATAGAATTCGCGCTGGGGCAGATACAGAGGCTGACATGAGTGGTGTCACTTTCACGATACTTGGTTCATCATCGGGCTTCCCTCAGGCAGACCGGGCCAGCTCCGGCTACGTGGTATCGTGCGGGGATGCATTGACGCTTCTTGACTGCGGCGGTGGAGTGACGAGTGCCTTCTTGCGTGCCGGCTTCGATCCGCTGGCGGTGGACCGGATAGTCATCAGCCACACACACCCGGACCACTGCTGCGAGATTCCGCTTTTCATTCAGCTTGAGCACCTGGCGGGGAGGGTGCGGCCGCTGGTGGTTTTGGTACCGGAGGAGTTCGTTGGGCCGCTGAGGGCGTATCTGCCCTCGGTGTACATCATCGGCGAGCGCTTCGGATTCGATTTGACGATTGTGGGATATGCCGCCGGGATGACCGCCGAGGAGCCGTTGCGGATCACGGCTTACCCTAACAGGCATCTTGAAGGCTATGCTGCTGACATCGAGCGGCTGGGGCTGCCCAACGGGATGCAGTGCAGCAGCCTTGCGGTTGAGGCCGAGGGGGCGCGGATTGTCTATTCGGCCGATCTGTCGTCTTTTGGTGACCTGCGACCGGTGCTGCAGGCAGGGGATGATCTGGTGGTGGTCGAGTCGACGCACATTGACATGGCCGAGTTTCTGTCGTTTGCAGGGAGCAACCCGCAGACGACGTTTGTGCTGACGCATCTGGGGGATCCGCGGGCGGTGGATGAGTTGAGGGTTCGGATCGACAAGATCGGGCTGGAGAATGTGCAGCTTGCGGAGGATGGTCAGCAGTACGTGGTGGTTGCGTAGTCAATTACACCTGCATCCGGATGGTATGAGATGACAGAAAGCCCGCCCCTGATCGGAGCGGGCCGAGATGTCTGGTCTGGCGATGGCGGGTGTCGGTCCGGCGTTGCGAGCGGGCCTTAGCGGCGGGAGCGTCGCCAAGCGGATTTCATGAACTCCCGGTTCATTTGCGCGATGAAGTCGACGGATATGTCCTTGGGGCAAACGGCCTCGCACTCGAAGTAGTTGGTGCAGTTGCCGAACCCTTCGGCATCCATCTGGGCGACCATCTTCCCTGCGCGGTGTTCGGCCTCGATGCGTCCCTGAGGCAGGCTTGCCAGATGGCCGATCTTGGCCGCCACAAAGAGCATTGCCGAGGCGTTCTTGCAGGCAGCGACGCAGGCGCCGCAGCCGATGCAGGCGGCGGCGTCCATAGCGCGGTCGGCGTCCAGTTTGGCGATGGGAATAGCGTTGGCATCGGGCGTGCCTCCGGTGTTGACCGACACATAGCCGCCTGCCTGAATGACGCGGTCGAAGGCCGCGCGGTCGACGACAAGGTCGCGCAGGACCGGAAAGGCGCGTGACCGCCAGGGTTCGATGTAGATTTCATCGCCGTCTTTGAAGTGGCGCATGTGGAGCTGGCAGACAGTGGTTCCGCGCTCGGGACCGTGGGCGATGCCGTTGATGACCATCGAGCACATGCCGCAGATACCTTCGCGGCAGTCATGATCGAAGTGGATCGGTTCGATTTCCTGTTCCATTAGTTGCTCATTGACCACATCGAGCATCTCCAGGAACGACATATGCTCACTGATATCGCGGGCCTGGTAGGTCTCCATGCGCCCTTTGTCCTGCGCGTTTTTTTGTCGCCAGACGTGAAGTGTGAGATTCATTACTTGTAGCTCCTTGTGGCCAGTTCAACGTTCTCGAAGTGAAGCTCCTCGACATGCCGCGTGGGTTTGCTGTCGACGCCAGTGAACTCCCATGCCGCTACGTGGCAGAACTTCTCATCGTTGCGGACAGCCTCCCCTTCCTCGGTCTGGTGTTCCTCGCGGAAGTGTGCACCGCAGCTCTCATCGCGTTCGAGGGCATCCCAGCACATCATTTCGCCGAACTCGAAGAAGTCGGCGACCCGGCCTGCTTTTTCGAGGGCCTGATTCATCTCTTCATTGCCGCCGAGCACCTTGACATCCTCCCAGAATTCCTCCCGGAGTTTCGGGATGAGCTCCAGCGCCTTTTTCAGTCCGGCCTCGTTGCGGGACATGCCGCAGTACTCCCACATGATATTGCCAAGTTCGCGGTGGAAGGTGTCGACGGTGCGTTTTCCGTTGATGGAGATTAGTTTGCTGATGCGAGCACGGACTTCCTCTTCGACCTTTTTGAACTCCGGGTGGTCGACGGTTACTTTGGTCGGGCCGGTACGCGCGAAATAGTCACCGATGGTATACGGCAGGACGAAGTACCCGTCGGCCAGTCCCTGCATGAGGGCGGAGGCGCCGAGGCGGTTGGCGCCATGATCCGAGAAATTGGCCTCGCCGATCACGTGCAGTCCGGGGATGGTGCTCATGAGGTTGTAGTCGACCCAGAGGCCGCCCATAGTGTAGTGGCTGGCCGGGTAGATGCGCATGGGTACGGTGTACGGGTCCTCGCCGGTGATGCGCTCGTACATTTGGAAGAGGTTGCCGTAGCGATCCTCGATCAGGCTCTTGCCGAGACGGTTGATGGCATCGGAGAAGTCGAGGTACACGCCTCGTCCGGTTTCGCCGACCCCGCGGCCTTCATCGCATACCTCTTTGGCCGAGCGCGAGGAGATGTCACGCGGTGCAAGATTGCCGAAGCTGGGGTATTTGCGCTCGAGATAGTAATCGCGGTCCTGCTCCGGGATGTCATTGGGGTGACGGTTGTCTCCTTTGTTCCTGGGGACCCAGATGCGGCCGTCGTTACGCAGCGATTCGGACATGAGGGTCAGTTTCGACTGGTAGTCTCCGGAGACCGGGATACAGGTGGGATGGATCTGGGTGTAGCAGGGGTTGGCAAATAGCGCTCCCCGTCGGTAGGCACGGTAGGTCGCGGTGACGTTGCAGCCTTTGGCGTTGGTTGACAGGAAGAACACGTTGCCGTATCCCCCTGTGGCCAGTATGACGGCATCGGCGGCAAATGATTCGATTTTGCCGGTGACCATGTCGCGGGTGACAATCCCCTTGGCGTGTCCGTCGACGAGGACGAGGTCGAGCATTTCGTGGCGGGTGAACAGTTTCACCTTGCCGGCGGCGACCTGTCGGCTGAGGGCCTGGTAGGCTCCGAGCAGCAGTTGCTGGCCGGTTTGGCCACGGGCGTAGAAGGTGCGTGAGACCTGCGCCCCGCCAAAGGAGCGGTTGGCGAGGGTGCCTCCGTATTCGCGCGCGAAGGGGACTCCCTGGGCGACACACTGGTCGATGATCTCGTTACTGACCTGCGCCAGTCGGTAGACATTGGCCTCGCGCGAGCGGAAATCGCCGCCTTTGACCGTGTCATAGAACAGCCGCCAGATGGAGTCGCCATCGTTCTGATAGTTCTTGGCGGCGTTGATACCTCCCTGGGCGGCGATGCTGTGGGCGCGGCGAGCGCTGTCCTGGTAGCAGAAAGCCAGGACGTTGTAACCGAGTTCGGCCATAGCGGCGGCGGCGGACCCGCCGGCAAGTCCGGTGCCGACGATGATGGCGGTGAACTTGCGCTTGTTGGCCGGGTTGACGAGCTTCATCTGGAACCGGTGTTTGTCCCACTTTTCGGCGAGCGGACCTGAGGGTATTTTCGATTGGAGTTCCATACGGTCTTTGACCCTCCTGGTTTAGGGATGTACGCCCGGTGGCAGGGTGAGCACTCCGGTCAGCACTGCCAGTGGCATCGAAATGTACCCGGCAACGACGATGATGGTCATGATGTACGCCATCGCCCTGAGTTTCGGCTGACAGCTGGGCCGGTTGATGCCCAGTGTCTGGAAGATGCTGAAGATGGCGTGGGACAGATGGAATGACAAGAACAACATGCCGAGGATGTAGGCAGCCGAGATCACCGGTTGCTGGAAGCCGAGAATGACCATGGAGTAGACATCGTGTCTTCCGGCGGCATCGTGCAGGGTGGCGTACTCGGGATGCGTCCATAGAAAGGTGAAGTGGGCCAGATGATAGATGACGAAGAAGAAGATGGCCAGGCCAGTGTAGATCATCGTTCGGGAGGTAATGGTGGCGGTGACGGTGGCGTTCTTCGCATATCGCTGGCCGCGCGCCCGGCGGTTCTCCAGCCAGAGCAGCACGCCGACCCACACGTGAATAACGAGCATGGCCAGCAGGAACCCGCGTATAAGCCATAAGGCAGCGCCAAGGTTCTGAAGCGCTTTGGCATAGGTATTGAGCTGATCCTGGCCCATGAATAACTGCAAGTTGCCCACCATGTGCCCAACCACGAAGAGAATCAGAACAATGCCGCTGGCGGCCATGAGGATCTTCTTGCCGATCGAGGCAGTGGCGACAGCGGTTGTGGGTGGACCCGGGAGGACAGCGGATTGAGTCTGAGTTGTTGCCATCCTTGATTCCTTTCCTGTTCTTTGCAAGGATATACGCAACGAACGCGCGGGTCAATAAAAAGCTATTTGGGGGACTGGGCGGGCAGAGCACATCGTTGTGCCTGCAAGTGACTTGCACGATCGGAAGCGGCAATACCGATTGACACGAGGTCGAGACAATCCTATACTGGCCGTACCGGGAACCGACCCTGCAGGCAGGGGTAGAAAGGCCATGCGGCAACGATGTTGCCCTGCGGCCGACACGGAAGGTGTGAACACCCGCTTACTGGAAGACTTTGAATTATTATGCTCGGAGTGTACAGATGAATTCTGTCAGACTGGTAGTTTCGCTAATGCTGATGATGCTGTGCGCGGCCCCGCTTGCGCCTGCGGCTGAGGTTGCCCTGCAGATCAGCGGGCCCGGCGCTGTTAACGATTCCACGATCAAGGTGGGTGAGAAGGTCTCGGTGGATATCATGTTTCTCAATGACACCTCGTGGGCCGGTTTCACCCTTGGTTTCGCGATCACGTCTCCGGACATCAAGCGCGTTGTGCACCCTGCTGACAGCGGGAACGGTTTGAATGAGCATGGTGATGTTAAAGGATATGGCGGTTTCGAGGATCGTTCCATCTGGGATTTAGCCGGCATCTTCGTGGTTCCGCGCGACTGGGATGGCGAACTGCCCGAGCTGTTAGGGTTTGGCGGCGTGTGTGTCAAGCGTCGGTACGAGCCACATGACTGGGAGCGCAAGCTGAGCTTTGATCTGATCGTGCCGGAACCGGGGACGCTGGTGATCGACTCGGCGTTTTTCCCGCCCGGGGGTAACTGGCTTTACTCGGCCCCGGCCCACGAACCCACGTGGCACGGGCCATATCAGTACAGGGTTGTCAAGTAATATAGTGACAGCAGCCATCAGGTCCTGCGCCGGAAGGGCTGACTTGATGGTTGCGCATATTGCGGGGTTACGATATGGGGCACACATACCTGCTGCTTTTCCGGGTTGTGGTTGCTGTCCTTCTGTTGTCAGCATCGGTGACTGGCGAGGATCAGCCGAGATGTCGCGTGACAGCCGGTCACGCTGCTGCCGATGACGACAACAAGGCGGTGGTCGAGATTTCTTTGAGTGCGGTCGACAGCAGTTCGCCGGTGGCGGTGTCGTCGATAAGGCTGGCGATCGGGGTGGCATCGGACAAACTACAGGTGACGGGAATCGAGGCCATGCCGCAGGGTCAGGCATGGGAGGTGACAACCTTCGAGTTGCGGTCACTGGTGCATGCCGGCTACGACCGATTGTTGATCCTTAACGCATCGTACAGTTCAGATGACAGCCAGACGGTGCTGGTGGATTCACTGGTGCTGTGGCAAATCACGTTGGCGGTGTCAGAATCCCAATCTGCGGGGGGTATCATCGCGGTGCCGTTCATGTTCGCTGACTGCGGCGACAATATCGTCTATACAGCGGGTCGGGACACGGCGTTGATGGCCCGGCAGGTCTTCGATGCTGACAGCGTGGACGTGACAGGTTTCGACGAGTCCATGCCCAGCCTGACGGGACCGGCGGCAGGGTGCTTTGAGCAGCTTGTTGCCGGCAGTTCGCAACCTGTGCCGGCGGTGGCGTTTCACGCCGGTGCGATTGCAGCTGCGGGCAGTTTCGGTGACATTCCCGGGGACATTGATCTGGACGGGCGGGCGTGTGAAGAGACGGATCTGGAGCTTTTTTGTCGGTTCTTCCAGTATGGTGATTCGGTGTTCACGATTGATCGGGAACGCCAGATCGCGGCCACTGATGTTGATGTGGACGGTATCGACACGACCCTGACTGATCTTGTCGCACTGCGGTATAAACTGCTCGGCCTGTCGCTTCCCCAGCCTAATCCGACTGGGTACTATCATGGGAGTTTCCACTACACGTTACTGGCACCGGGGCAGTTGCTGATCAGCTTGCGCGCGGATGTGCCTGTTGGAGGATACAACCTGAGGCTGAGCACGGTGGGAGGGATCGTGGATTCTGTCGTGTTCGTTCATGACCAGAACCCCGGGCTGTTCGGGCAACAGCGTGTTGAGTCTCAGGGCGCGCGGTTGCGGATTCTTGGGTTGGGCGGGAGCCCCGATAATCCGTGGATTGATCACTGGTCCACTGATCTGGCGATAGTTTACTTCGAAGGGATGATCCCCGGACAGATCATCGAACGGCTGGCAGCGGCAGATCTGTCGCCAGTCATGATCGGGGAGTTCACGGATGTTCGGCCAAAACGGCCACCTTTGCCGGGCACTGCTTTTCTTGGCGCCAACTACCCGAACCCATTCAATCCGAACACCCGCATAGACTTCTATTTGCCCCGGACGAGTTCCTGGAGTCTTGGCATTTACGATATTGCCGGACGGCTGGTCAGGCAATATGAGGGGAGAAATGACCGGGGATGGACCAGCCTCGAGTGGGACGGGCGCACCAGTGATGGGGCCCTGGCCGCCAGCGGCGTCTACTTGTATCGTCTTGAGGCCGGCGATTGGTCAGAGTCGCGCAAGATGATGTTGCTTAAATGATTGAGCTGGCCGACCTTGGGCGCGTATAATAGCCATATGTGGAAGATGCTCACGGGTTTGGCTGTCCTCCTGGCAGTTGCGACGGCTGCCGCCGCTCCCGACCGAATCTCAGGTGATCCGGTGATAGAGGGAGTTGCTCCCCAGGCAGCGACACCCGATTCCGGAGTGGTTGCAGCGCATGCGACCGAGCCAACGGCTCAGGCGGGGCGGTCTCGGTTTGCGTTGTATATTGAGAGGCTCCGGATTGGTGATGGTCATCTGTACGACACAATCGATGTTCTTCTGGAGTCCAACGGCCACACTATGGCAGGCTTCGATCTGAAGATCGCGGTGGCCAGTGACCTGGTGGAGATAGCCGACATCATTCCGGGGGTGATTTACGATTCCTGTCGGTGGGAGTTTTTCCATGCGGGGCCGGTGCGTGATATTGAAAGCAAAGCGGACTATCCGCCGGTGCTGTGGCAGATCGTTGCCCTGGCTGAGGCTGTTCCGGATCAGGTCCGTCCCCGGTGCTACGGACTGGATCGTACGGCCAGCCTGCTGAGGATTGTTTTCGCGGGTGCATCTCGGGAGATACTGACGGATACGGCGGTGCCCTTGTTCTTCTTCTGGGAGGACTGCACTGACAACACGATCTCGGGCAGGACGGGCGATACGATGTTCGTCTCGGCGGCCATATTTGATTACATTGGCGATCAGCTACCTGAGTCTCGAGGCCTCTTCCCCACCCGACGCGGCACGCCTCAGCAGTGCATCAGCCCGGCTCAGGCCGGGCGGATTCTGCGCGAACTCGATCTGCACAATGGGGGTGTCAGATTCCGTTTCGCCGCCGACACGATCCGCTAATCTGCGACCATCATTTGGCCGGGGACCGAGGGGTCGGGGATGATGTGCGCCTTACGGCTGCTGCGCCTCCATGTAGACCTGAGCCGCCTCGTAGGGGTTGACCGGTTTGTAGGAGACCATGATCTGGTTGAACTCGCGGTCGCTCGGCTGACGGTAGAGGAATTTCACGGCTTTGATGAAGCGTGAATCGAGATTCAGGCGCTCCTGAAACTTGATAGTGGCATCCGTTCTCGGTTCGAGCGTGAGCGCGGGTGTAAATGGTCTGGTTTCGTTGTAGTTATCGGGACCATTGAAGCTGACCTCGTAGGCGAAGTCGTTCTCATCTATCAGGACAATGTAGTAGGCCTCGATGGTGATGGGATCGAACCCCTCGTTGCTCAGCCGGACGGTGGAGTTGATGTTGCGATCCTTGTGGTTCAGGTCCAGTTCTCGCGGGATATGGACGACCAGCATACTGTCGGCGGACTGGCAGACCTCGTGGGCAAGGATATTGCAGTATTTTAGCTCCTGGGTCCGGGCCTGGGTCAGGGTGAGTTCGCGGTCGATTTCGTGCTGGACGACGTAGGTGGTTCCGCAGGCCGCAATCAGTATGATGGCTGTGACTGCGATGATAGCGCCAACAGGGGGCAGCAGCTTTGGCATGGGCACATGGACTCCTTTTGCCGAGGGGGTAATTCTTTCCATACGGTATATAGTGCGCCGCTGATAAATGGGCAACAGCCAAGGTCTGACTGATTGCTCGCCGGCGTGCTGATAAACTGCACAACCTGTGACGATTCACGGGGACGGGTCGGAGCCAGCATAAAGTGGAGTCATTTTGTTGTCGATAACAAGCCATAGACGAGGAAGCTTTCTTACGGTACCGTAACGGCAGCTTGCGCTCTGGCGAGCTGTTATCTCCCAGTGGAGGATGGATATGCACGAAGAGTACGTGTATTCGAGCGCTGGTTCATCCGGCGACATGTTCTTCTCGATGTTCGGTTGGTTGGTCATGATCTCGTTGTATCTGTACTTCGCGTTCATGATGTACAAGATGGCGCAGAAATCGGGTCAGGCAGACAACGCCTGGTTTGCGTTTGTGCCGATTCTCAATACGGTGTTGCTGGTGCAGATGGCCGAGAAGCCGCTGTATTGGCTGCTGTTTCTATTCATTCCGATTGTCAACATCTTCATCTTCTTCAAGCTGTGGATGGACGCGGCGAGGAGTGTCGGGCAGTCGGCGGTGTGGGGTTTCTTGATGATGATCCCCTTTGTGAATTTCGTGGCGGCATTTGTGCTGGCGTTCAATTCGCGTCAGGTAGCATACAAGTATCCGGGCAATCCGCCGCCGGCACCGGGTAAGGATCGTCAGCCGAAACAGATGGTTGGCTGACGGCGGTTCAGCTATAAGAGATTCTGTAACAGGCTCCCGGTTTTCGGGGGCCTGTTTTCATTGTGGGTGTGGTGTTGCACGGCGTGTCGATGTTGTTGTCTCGTACACCATTTGGAACCTGACTGAAGTTGCGGCTTCGTTATGTGAGAAAGCAACTCAGTCCATAACACAGCGTACGGACAGGCCCATCTGGAGCGGCACCATCTGGTGGCGGAACTCTGTCTCGGCGTAGCCCAGGCCGCGAAGCCACAAATGGACCACTGGTGGAGGGATGGCCACTGTGGTTGTCCAGAAGAACACGATTTCGCCGCGGTTGGTAAATGACCCGATGGGTGGACGCACTCCTGCCGGCAGGCCGGAGAATCCTGATTCGTTGGTGGCGCCCAGGTTCGGAGGGAACCAGTGCGAGGTCCCGACGGCCTTGGCCTTGCCGCCCGGGTTGGTGGGGCCGAGGTGACTAACGAGTGTCTGCCATTCCTGGTCAGAGGGAATGTGCCAGCCGTCCGGCGCCAGTCCCCGGGGGTCATTGACGGCGAAGCCGTTGTACAGAAGGCCGTAGGTGGCCGTGAAGGCAGGATTGTTTTCGACATGACACCACGCTCCCGCCGTGGAGTTGAACCAGGTGTCGGCCTCGGCGGTGTGGTCGATCGGGTCTCCGTTGCGATACCGGGTTACTCGGAGGTTCTCGGCCATCCACCACTGATCGCCAATCTTGACAGTGACGTAGGTGTTGCCCTCGGGATCGGTGAATGACCCTTTTTGCAGGTTCTGCGATGAGCGGGATGGCCCGTCGGAGCCGGAGGAACATCCGACCGCGAGAAGAAACAGACAAAGCAGCAGCGATGTCACAAGCGGTTTGAGACGATCGGCGGGCGTGGCAAGCGTGGTCATGACAGACTCTCCTGTTTGGACGTTGTTATCCCGGCATCTCTTTGGTTAGTGATCGCGGAGACTGTGTATCCTGTCCCTGCCCGCCGGGGATACGGGAACGGGTCTTCTGACTCTATATATAACTAAATGGACCGCTGAATGCAACGTTATTAATGCACTTGCCTACCCACGAGGATTTCGCCGGAAGGCAGTGAAAGCGACGACGCAGATCGTGGGTTCATGAACTGCTTGCATTGGCGCGGTGTCGGTGTAGATTAGGCGGGAGTATCAAGAACCTGGTAACCAGAGAGGTGGCTTCATGACGGTCAACACTGATGTGCTTCTGCTTCTGACATCCTCGGGAATCGGCGAAGGAGAGCCGGACCTCGGCGAGAAACTGATGAAGTCGTTTCTTGCCATGCTGTTGGAGTCGGGGACGGTCCCGGAGCGGATCCTTCTGATGAACAGCGGGATATTCCTGAGTACCGAGGGTTCACCTGCCCTTGAGACACTGCAGGAGTTCGAGCGACGGGGGGCCCGGATTCACACTTGCGGGACGTGCCTGGATTACTATGGGCGCAAAGACAAGCTGATGATCGGCGAGGTCGGCAACATGCGTGAGACGGTGTCCTGGATGCTTGAGTACGGCAGGATTCTCAAGCCATAGGGGCGGTCGGTAGTTATGAGTGGTGCTGCTTCCCGGTTGTCATTCTTCGGCCCAGGGGTAGCCGGTACGATCGAAGCAGATCATGCCGGAAAGTTGTGATTCCAGGTCGATTTCGGTGGTGATGGGCTGATCGCCGGTCGGTGTGTAGTCAGAGATGATCGCAAGAGTGTAGGTTTGCGGCGATATATCGTGGATTTCGAACTGCAGATCGTACAGGCACAGGCAGCGACAAACCGGACCGGTCTCGAATTCGATAATCCAGAGGTGGCTGCTGCCGGTGTTCACAGCTCCATTGGGCTGGGTGCAGCAGTTGAAGGCGCCATTGAGGTGAGATACTGTCAGGCGACTCGCGGACTGGTCGTACTCCCAGACAAGGCAAGTCTGGTCGCTGGTTGGCACTGAAGCGATACCTATCTCGGCGCGCTTCGTCTCCGAGAATCCCCCACACCCACTGGCAGCGATTAGTCTATTGGCCGGTTCTGCAGATTCGGGGGCGGTGGAATTGCTGCAACCAAAGATGCAGAGAGCCAAGACCATAATGACGGCCAGCGAGGATGCGGCCGGAGCGGTAATCTTGAACATAGCAACCCCTTTCGACAAGCGTTGACACGCTACTCATGCGTGAAGCATACCTTCATGGCGAAGACGCAGTAGAAAGAACATCTGTGCAGCAATCTGCACATCTCGCTTAATGTTGCCATTAGAAAGGTTGTGCCAAAATGAAAGCGGGCTACCCGATAGGGGCAGCCCGCCTGCAAACTGAGATGGCGCCGGTCACTGGTCAGCCATTGGCACTGAGTGTCACATTCTGCGCGTGCGGGCCGCGGTCGGTGTTCATGACCTCGTAGTAGACTTCCTGTCCCGGTTTCAAGGTCTTGAAGCCGTCCATGTTGATGGCTGTGTAGTGAACATAGATGTCCTGCTCGGATGCGTCACCGGAGATGACCCCCCAACCTTTCACATCGTTGAAGTAGGTTACCTTCCCTTTTGGCATAGTACTTCCCTCCGGTCAAAGTGAAGTGCACATTCCCACAACCTTAAATATATACTAATTCTACCTTCAATGCCACCAAAAGTTTGCGCGAAACTCACATCATCATAACACGTTCCACATTAACAACATAACAATACCGGAGAGGATTGGCACGGTAACATTGTCGTCGATGTGAAGCGGCATGGCCTCGACGAGAGTGGCGACGACGGCGCCGATCAGGCCGACAGCAAGCGGGAGACCGGGCGTGATATGGGCCACAACAATCAGGCCAGCAAGGCAGGCGAGGCTACCCTCGATGGATTTGTGGCCGAACCATTTGTGTCTTCCCCATCGTCGACCGACAAGGGCCGCGAGGGTGTCGCCGACGATGATAAACGTCAGGGCGGCGACAGCGATCGGTTTGGGGAACATGGCAACGGTGGCACACGTGGTCAGCAATATATAGGTAGCGCCGGTGAAGTCGGCCTTCTCGTGGTTGCGGATCATACCATCGAAAAGCGGGGCGGCGATCTTTTCCCAGATAAGCCAGCCTCGGAGGCGACCGATATCAAACAGGATGAAAATGATGGTGATCGGCACCATGACACCGAGCATTTCGAGGCGTGAAAGACCCAGAATCCAGTAGCCGACGGGAATGACCAGGGCGCCGATGTGGGTTGCCTTGCGGAGGATTTCCTGCGAAAACGGGATTTGATCAGTGTTGTGGCGTGTGGCCGTCATTGCAGCGCCGCATACCTGTCGGTGTAAGGCGGCAGATGGAACGGCGGCACGTGATCGGCGGTGGCAACGCCGTACTTGGCGAAGAGTGAATCACGGGCAGCGTCGAAGAGCTCCTGTTGTCGTTGTTTGGTCAGAGTCAGGACAATGCGACCGCGGGCATCGGCCAGAGGCAGGTTCTTGCGGCGCTCAAGGACCTTGAAGATGTGCCAGCCGTAGTCACTATGGAAGGGATAACTGACCACTCGTGTCGGGGTAGCCTGCATGGCGCGGTAGATGTCTGCAGGGGCATCATCGGGGCCAATATCACCGAGATCGGCGGCCAGAAACGGGTATGGGGCGGTGTCGCCCTGATGGTACTGGGCGGCCAGTTCCATGAACTCGTAGCCGGCGGTGGCCTGATCGCGCACGAAGTCAGCGAAAATCGAGTCAGAGACTACGATCTGTTGCACCTTCATTGGTTTGGCAAACTGGTAGTTGTGAATATTGGCGTGGTAGTAGGCCTCAATCTCGCTATCTGATGGCTTGTAGTTGGTCGGCTCCAGTTTCCTGAGGAGGGTGCCCTTTTGATACACGTGATAGAGCGAGTCAAGCAGGCGTTTGGTGTCAGGCAGGGTATCGAGTCCCTGATCCTCGGCGGCGCGGGTAGTGACATAGGGGCCAGCCAGCTCACGGGCCATATCTCTTTTGATCTCGGCGCTGGTGTTGTCCACGACGTACATGCGTCGATACCTCTCTTCCAAAGCGCGCAGATCTGCGAAGAAGATGGTGTCAATGCCGTTGACGATTGCCGCCCATTCATCGCGATCGATCAGATAGATGTTGGAGTCGAGGAGGACGTCCTCGCGGAACTCCAGATTGGTGAGCTTGTCCAGCGAGTCAGCGAGTGCGGGCGCCCTGAGATTGGCCAGGTGGTTGCGCAGGGAGTGCAGAGCCACGACAAAGAGGGTGTCATCCAGGGGTGGAATTCCCGCGTCTATATGGCCGTCGCAGTAGAGCACGTTCCAGCCGTTGGGGTCGGGGTAGGGATCGGAGACCATACCGGAGTCGAGAGCGAAAGCGACGGAGTCAAAGGGATGGAGGTACTGGTTGCGGCGCACCCAGCCGAGGTCACCGGCGCGTGTGTGAGCGACAGCGGTGCCGTTGTGGATGCTGACGAGATCCATGAAGGACTGGCGATTGGTGATCTGCCTGTGGAGGCTGTCGATTTCAGTGACGGCAACTGAGTCGAGTTGCTCTGGTGTGAGGTCTTTCATGGTGGCACTGTCCGGGCCCCAGCGGATGTCACGCAGGGATACGGACAGATGATAGATGCGAGCCATTTCCGGGACGGCAAAGAGGTCCTCGCGTTCGTTGTAGAATTCGACGACGCGGACGGAGTCGAGATCGAGGATGTCGTAGATGTTGGCCTGGATGAAGCTGCTGACGAGGACGGTCCGCCGCTGGGCCTGGAAGGTCTGCCAGTCGAGCCTGAAGCTGTCCAGTCTGACCTGATGAGCTTCGAGGCCGATGAGGGAATCGACGAGCATGCTATCAAGGAAACGCCGGACATCGGCGCTGTCGAGCGTGCCGCCGTTGTAAAGCCCTTTGGACAGGGCGACGGATCGATAGAGCTCGGGCAGGGTGAGTTGATAACCCGCGTTGGTGGTTGCAACGACGCGATCGAATTGACTCATATTACTCAGTGAGACCAGCGACGGCACCGGGCGCTGGCAGGATTGCGTGAACCCCAAGAGGGCGAGGCAGGCGACCACAAGCCCAACGAAACGCTTCATCTATCCCTTTCCTGCTGTTGCGGTTAACGTTGAATTACTAATTGTACACGTCGGGGGCAAAAAAGCAACCAGGAAATTGGGAAATCGGATCGGAGTTGCGGGACTCAGAGGTTCAGGCGGGTGGACTTGCGAGGGCCTCTGCGGTCTGAGCGAGGTCGTCTGTGGTCGGGTACTGCTGTCTGTCCGAGTAGGTACGGAAGCTGACGAGGAAGGTGGTTCCCTCCCCTACTTGCGAATCACAGGCGAGTTCAAGCTCAAGAGCATTGGCGATGCGGTGAACGATGGCCAGGCCGAGGCCGGTGCCGCCCTTTCGGGTGGAGTAGAAGGGTTCGAATATCCTTTTGAGTCGATCAGGGGGTATACCGGGGCCGGTGTCTATGACATACAGTTCGGCGGCCTTGCGCTCGGGGTTGGCAACGAGTCGGAAGGTCAGCTCTCCCCCGCCGGGAATCATGGCCTGGCAGGCATTGACGCCGAGATTAAGCAGGAGTTGTTTGAGCAGGTCCTCGTCGCCGACCACATAGACCATGGATTCATCGGATTCGAAGTTGATGTCGATGGTTTCCTGGGTCATGTTGCTGTGTTTGAGCAGTTTGATGACATCGGCGATGACGTGACATAGTTCGACTTTGGTATAGGCGGGGCGGTCGATTCGGGCGAAGCTGAGGAAGTCGGTCAGGATGGTATTGAGGCGCGTGGATTCCTTGACGATGAGTTCCATCAGGCGGGCATTCTCGCCATCGAGCGGGAGTTCGCTGGAGAGCACCTCAACTGACCCTGAGATAGCGGCAAGGGGGTTTCGGATTTCGTGGGCGATAGAGGCGGACAGCTCGCCGACAGCAGCGAGGCGGTCGGCAGCGCGGACTTTGGTTTCGAGTTGTTTAGCTCGGGTGAGATCAGAGAAGATGGCGATGACACCTCGTGGCAAGCCGTTTTCCTCGAGCAGAATGGACGTAGACAGGCCCACCGGGACAGCTCTCCCCTCGGCGTTGATGATGTCGATCTCGCGTCGGGGATGTTCGTTGGAGTCGACGATACCGGCGAGCAGGCAGTTGACCAGGCCGGGCATGCGTTCGGCAAAGACTTCGTGGCAGAGCATGCCGCGGACTTCCTCTTCGCGGTAGCCGAGGATGCGTTCAGCGGCGCGGTTGAAGTAGGTGATGCGGCCCTCGGGGTTGATGGTGAGCAGTCCGGAGTTCAGGTGTCTGAGGATGTCATCGGTCTCCAGGCGTGCGATGCGCAGGGCTCGAGAGGTATCGGCAAGGCGGCGGTCACGGTCGACCAGGTGTTCGGCGAGATAGCCGGCAATGAAGGCTACCAGATAGAAGATGAGCAAGTGAAGGAAGACAGAGTAGAAGACGTTGTCCGAGGCAGTGATGATGGTTTGGAAGATGTTCGGGGAGAACGGGACCTCGACGCTGTTGCTCAGGTCATGCCAGGTGACGACACAGAAGCTGATGGAGACAACAGATGCCGTGATCAGAGTTCCGGCGAGTCTGAAAGCGAGGGCGGCAGAGACAATGGTCAGCAGGAATAGCCCGGAGAAAGGTGAGTTGATGCTTCCGGTGGCCCAGAGAACACCGGCCTCCAGGACGACTTCGAGGATGAACTGGGTGGCCAGAATGGCGGCGGTGGCGACGGGGAATCGCTGGCGCCGGTCGATGATCAGCAGAAGCGCAAACAGCAGGGTGGTGACGGCATAGGCAACGAAGGGCAGTTGCAGTTGCACGGGAAATTTCAGCCAGAGTGCGACCACGGAGAACAGGACGATGAACGAGGCCAGGCGCAGTGGCAGGAACCAGCCAAACTGTTTTGAGTCGGAAGTGAAGCGCATAAGCAAACGGGCGGCGCCCTGAGGCGCCGCCGGATTGGTCTATTCAGTTGTTGTGTTGCCGGTGACCATATTTCGTCGGTCAGATCTTGCCGATGATATCGAACATTGGCAGATACATGGCGACGAGGATGGCACCGATCACGACACCCATAATGACGATGATAATAGGCTCGATGACTGAGGTCAGAGCCGAGACAGCTTCGTCGACCTCCTCGTCGTAGAAGTCGGCAATCTTGTTGAGCATTTCATCAAGGCCGCCGGTCTTCTCACCCACGGAGATCATCTGGGTCACCATTGGGGGGAAGACACCGGAGGTTTTCAGTGGCGCGGTGATAGTCTCGCCCTCGGCAATGGACATGACGGATTTCTGGATGGCCTGGGCGATAACGGTGTTGCCGGCGGTTTTGGCCGTAATCTCAAGGGCATCGAGGATCGAGACACCGGAGGCCAACAGGGTGCCCAGAGTTCTGGTGAAGCGGGCCACGGCGGACTTGCGGACGAGGTTGCCGAGGACGGGCATTCGCAGCAGGATATTGTCGGTCACGAGCGCCCCTGCAGGTGTTCTGCGGTACCACACCAGAGCCCCGGCGGCCGCAATGGTGCCGAGCACGATATAGTGCATATTGGCCTTGAGGAAGTCCGAGACCATCAGCACGACCTGGGTGGGCATGGGCAGCTCGGCATTGAGACCGCCGAACATCTTGGCGAAGACGGGGACAATGAAGGCCAGCATACCGATGGTGACAGCTACGGCGACGAAGACGATAACCGCCGGATAGACCATGGCACCTTTGACTTTTCTGACGAGGCGATCGGCTTTCTCACGGTAGGAGGCAAGACGCTGCAGGATGGCATCGAGGGCGCCACCGATTTCGCCGGCCTCGACCATGTTGGTATAGAGCTGGTCGAACACCTTGTTGTGTCGGGCGAGCGCTTCTGAAAGGGTTGAGCCGCCCTGCACGTCGTCTTTCACCTGGCTGACAACTTTGGCCAGTTCCTTGTTTTCTGCCTGCGACGCGAGGACCTCAAGGCACTGGACCATCGGCAGGCCGGCGCCGATCATGGTGGCGAACTGGCGGGTGAACCGGGAGACCTCGAGGCGCTTGATGCCGGTGCCGATCTTGATGTTGATCTCGGGCGCTTTTTTGGAGATGGACGTAACAAGGATGCGGTTTTGTCTGAGAACGCGCTCGAGATCGCTACGGCTCTTTGCCTTGAGCGATCCATGGACAGCGGCTCCGGCGAGTGTTTTGCCCTTATAATCAAATACTGGCATTGCTATTGTCCTTTCTCACACCTTAGGCCGTGGCCGTCGATTTCTGGTGACGTTCGAGCATCTCGCTGAGTTCCTGTGGATTGCAGCTGTACGCCATAGCATCGTTGAGCGTGACTTTTCCGGAGCTGTAGAGTTCCTGGAGCGACTGATTCATGGTCTTCATACCATATTTCTGACCGGACTGGATCATGGAATACATTTGGTGCACTTTGTCATCGCGGATGAGGGCGCGGATGGCCGGAGTACAGATCATGACCTCGAGTGCGACGACGCGTCCGCCTCCGATCTTTGGAATCAGGCACTGTGAGACAATCGCCTGCAGGGCGAATGACAGGGAAACTCGTACCTGCTCCTGCTGATTAGTAGGGAATGAGTCGACGATGCGGTTGATAGACTCCACTGCCGAGTTGGTATGCAAGGTGGCGAAGGCGAGGTGACCGGTCTCGGAGATGGAGATGGCGGCCTCGATCGTTTCCAGATCGCGCATCTCGCCGACCAGGACGACATCGGGATCCTCGCGCAGGGCGTATTTGAGCGCTGAGGCGAAGGAGGTGGTATCGGAGTATACCTCGCGCTGGTTCACCAGGGCGGTCTGGTGGCGGTGCAGGTATTCGATGGGATCCTCGACGGTGATAATATGGACAGGTCGCTCCTTGTTGATCTTGTCGATGACAGCGGCAAGGGTGGTTGATTTGCCACTGCCGGTTGGGCCGGTCACGAGGATCAGTCCTCTGGGCAGTTTGGAGAAGGTGGCGATCACCTTGGGCAGTCCGAGTTCCTCGAAAGATGGTACGCGATAGGGTATCTGGCGCAGGACGACGGCGATGTTGCCGCGCTGCATGAACATATTGCAACGAAAGCGGCTCATGGACTCGATACCGAAAGAGAAGTCGAGTTCTGAGTTCTGCTCGAATTTGAGTTTCTGTTTCTCGTTGAGCATGGAGTATGACAGCTTCTTGGTCATTTCGCTGTTGAGGGGGTCCATTTGCAGGCGGATGAGTTTTCCGTCGACACGTACGACCGGGGGGGCGCCCACCGTCAGGTGCAGATCAGAGGCATTCATTTTGACCATTTGCTCAAGGAGTTCGCGCAGGGTGACCATAGGTATTCTCCGACATAGCTGAATTTCGGGCCGTCAGGGGTCTACAGTATGTATATCGGCGAAAGAGCGCGAATCTTGACTGAAAAGCGTTCGGCGCCGGATTATAACTTGTTGGGGGTCAATGGGTTCAAAAAGGAGTTGGGTTAGTCGGTAGTAACGGCGAAAACCTCGTCGATGGAGATGATGCCCTGTTTCATCTTCTCGACGGCGCACATGCGCAGGCTGTACATGCCTTCGGCCAGAGCCTGTTCTTTGATTTCCTGATCGGAGGTCTTGGCGAGGATGAGTTTCTCTATGGCCGGAGTGACGGGCATGACTTCGTAGATGCCGGTTCGTCCGGACAGCCCGGTATCGTTGCACTGGCTGCACCCGGTGCCCTGGAAGGCGCGGATATTCCGCAGCAGTTCTTTGGGGACGCCGAGGCTTTCCACCTGCTCGGGGGTGAGGTTGACTTCTTCCTTGCAATGCTGGCAGATCTTGCGCGTCATACGTTGGGCCATGATCAGCCGAGTCGCGGAAGCAACGAGGTAATTGGGGATACCCATGTCCATCATGCGGGTTACCGATGAGGGGGCGTCGTTGGTGTGGAGGGTTGAGAATACGAGGTGACCGGTGAGGGCGGCGCGGATAGCGATCTCACCGGTTTCTGTGTCGCGAATCTCACCGACCATGATGATATCGGGGTCCTGTCGCAGGAAGGAGCGCAGCGCGGCGGCGAAGGTCATACCGATGGCGGAGCGCACGGCAACCTGATTGATGCCATCGAAGTTAAACTCGACCGGGTCTTCTGCGGTCATTATGTTGACGTCGACGGTATTCAGTTGTTTGAGGGCCGAGTACAGGGTAGTAGTCTTACCGGAGCCGGTTGGGCCGGTGACCAGGATGATACCGTAGGGAGACGCAAGTTTGTTCTGGAACCGCTTGAGATCTTCCTCGCGGAAGCCGAGCTTGGTCATGTCTACCATGAGGGAGGCCGGATCCAGAATTCGCATCACGACCTTCTCTCCGAAGATGGTAGGCAGGACGGAGACGCGCAGGTCGATGGTACGTCCATGCACCTTGATCTTGATGCGTCCATCCTGGGGGATGCGTCGTTCGGAGATGTCCAGATCGGCCATGATTTTCACGCGGGAGATGATAGCCGCGCGATACTTGAACGGCAGCGGGGCCATTTCCTGCAAGTCGCCATCGATGCGGTAGCGTACTCGGATGCGCTTCTCGTAGCATTCGATGTGAATATCGGAGGCACCCATGCGGATGGCATCGGAGATGATGGAGTCGACGAGCTTGACGAGGGGTTTGTCGGAGATGGCGCTGAGCAGGTCGCTTTCGGAAGGGCCTTCTTCCTGTTCAACGACTTCGAGGTCGGCATCGTTTTCGAGTCCCTTGACGATTTCGCTGAGGGCGCCGGAGTCCTTGTAGTAGGCCTCAATGGCCTTCTCGATGGCGTTTTCCGGCGAGAGGACGGGCTGGACGACACAGCCGGTGATGAACTTGATGGCATCGAGGACATAGACGTTGTTCGGATCGCTGATGGCAACGAGCAGGGTCTTGTTTAGTTTGGAGATGGCGATGACTTTGAACTTGCGGGCAATGTCGACGGGGATGAGCTTGACGACCTCGGGGTTCAACTCGACATCGGCCAGCCGGAGAGCGCCAATCTTGAGGTGCTTGCCGATAAATTTGGCCAGCTCGTCTTCATTGGCGACGGCGCCGATTTCGACGAGCGCCGTCTCGAATTTCTTATTGCCTTTCTTCGCTAACTCGACAGCTTGCTGAGCTTGCTCCTCAGTAATCTTGCCGGCCTTAACGAGAATAGCGCCGAGTTCAGACGATGCCATGTTTCTGCCCGTTATGCCTGTGCGGTGATGCGCCCGGCGGCCCGTTGGTGGTTCGGGCGCCGGGTGTGTGGTCTATTTCCTGTTCTCAGTCCTGGAAGATGTCGTCCAGTCTGTCTCCGGCCATATCGGCGAAGTTGTCCGACAGGCCCTGCTGCTGCTGAGGTTGGCGGTTGTCGTCCTTGAGGGTTTCGAACAGCCGCGCCAGATCCTGAGCCGCCTCCCTGGCGTACAGGCGTACCATTCCAATGGTGGTGCGGTCATCGAAGATGACCACGAGGATGGATCGTTCTCCGACCAGGGACATGTGGATGTGGTCCTTCTTACCCTGGTGAAACAGCACCGAGAACTCGGGCTCGCCGACGAGGCGGGCGATTTCCCGTGTGGACGCAAAGGAACCTGCCAGCAGCGCCGCGAGTGCGGTGGTATCCAGCGTCTGAGTGAAACCCTGGCGGGTGATCAGATGACCATCCTTGTCCACCAGCAGGCCGCATTTGGCCTCCGCCCCTTTGAGCATACGCGAGATGACGCTGTCAATCTGGGCGATTTCCTCTTCGTAGATAATGAGACTGTCGTCAGACATCTATGGCCTCCTGATGACTATTTAATTCCGAACAAGCGTTTGAAGAAGCCGCGCTTCTTGTTATCCTTGCGGCGCTTCGGGGGAGCCATTGCCGGCGAGGCACCGGTCTCGTGACGGTCGGGGTCGGCTTTGGCACGATCTGCAGCGACGACGTTACGCTCCAGCGTTGCGTCTTCCGATTCGTCCTGCCCGGCCGGCGTAAAGGCAGTCGGAGAGATCTTTTTCTGCGGTGCCTGGACAGTGGTGCCGGTGCTTCCGGGGTAGGGTCGGTACTGTGGTTGCTGTGCCGGACCGCTGGATGAGTGCGTTTGTCCAACCGGTTGGAGCTGTGGTTCGCGCGCTGCGACCGTAGCCGGCTGGGGTTGCGTCCGGTGTGGTTCCGGGGGCTGGGGCGCGGGTTCCGGGCGAGCAGCGGCAGTCGGCGATGCATCCTGAGGAGCAGTGCTCGACGGTGCCGGCGCTGCGGCCGGCTCGGAGGTGCTCAGGGGCCGGGCCTTGGCCGATCCGGTACGTTTGGCTTTCTCGAGCACCAGCTTGATGATCATTTTGAGGGTATCGAAAACACCGTTGCCTATGGTAGCGGAGGCCTCGAAATGCGGCCAGCGGTTGGGGTTAAGCTTTTCCTGCAGTTGTTCAACGGTGAGGACCCCTGGCAGATCGCGTTTATTGTACTGGATGACGAAGGGCAGTTCGGTCAGATCGTAGCCGTATTCCCTGAGGTTTTCCTCGAGATTCATGAGGGATTCGATGTTCTCATCCATCTTGTCGGGCTGGCTGTCGGCGACGAAGACGACCCCATCGACACCACGCAGGACGAGTTTCCGGGTGGCGTTGTAGTAGACCTGACCGGGGACGGTGTAGAGTTGAAATCTCGCTGCAAAACCGTTGATGGCGCCGATATTGATGGGCAAGAAATCAAAATACAGGGTGCGGTCGGCCTCGGTGGCCAGGGATATGAGGTTACCCCGGGTATCCTGGGGCACCTTGCTGTGCACATACTGCAGGTTGGTTGTCTTACCCGACAACCCGGGACCGTAATAGACGATCTTGCAGCAGACTTCGCGTGAGGAGTAGTTGATCGAGACCATAGAGTCGTTTCCTGCTGCTTTCGCGCTATTGCTGGTTTACTGCGGCCAGCCTGGAGATGGCGTTCTTGATCTCAAGGCGGATCAACCCCAGATTGACACTCTTCTCGGTGGTGACGACGAGGATACCGATGCTGGCATCGCTGAAGAACAGCTTGCCGTTATCGGCCTCGATGGTGACCTGATTCAGCGGGCTGGTGTTCAGTCGTTCGAGGGATTTTTGGATATTGGCGCTGATCGATGCCGCCAGGGCGCCGACCGTCTCTCCCTCGAACGAGGCGTCCATGTCAGCGGCAATGACGATGCCGTCGTTGCCAACAACCATTGAACCGGTTACGCCGCTGGTCTTATTTAGCTCACTCAGAATATCATACATGGTCGTACTCCGCATTGGCGAACACTTCGTGCCCATACTTCTCCGCTACATATTTCCTGATGGTATCCAGTCCCTGGTTGATGCGAATGCCCAGCAGGTCATCGCTGTGCCGTTCCGCGATCACCATGAGGCTGAATCCTCCCTCCTGTGCTATAACGACACGCTGTTCTTTGAGCGTGATATCGATTCTTTCCGGGGCCTTGTGTTGTGCCCGTCTTAGGACCTCCCTAGTGGAGGCCATGAACGACTGGGCAAAGGGAGCCCACTGCTCAGCAGTGTCTTCGCCGCGTTCGAACCGGGCCATGGTCAGCCCTTCGGAGTCGACAACGGTGGCTACCCTGACGGCACCGTGTTCACCGATATAGCGGGTGGCCCGTTCGAAACCATTGAGGTCGGCCGGCAGGGTATGCACAGGGTGTTCGGTTGGTGCGGCTTTCTCGGAGCGGACCGGTCCGGCCAGTCCCACCTGCTCGGTGAGATCGGCGGCGGGAAAGGTCGTTTCGTTGCGCGCCGGTTCGGAATGCAAAGATGACTGGTGACGTCGCACTGAGTGTCCGGCCGAGGGGGTGGCGGGTGTTTCGGATTCGAGTTCGTCCTCGTCATCCTCGGTGTAGTACATGACCCTGATAATCGGCCTGAGAATGAGCGGGGTGGCCACGACATGCAGAGCGATGCCGGGCAGGTAGTTCGAAAGGCCCATACTGAGGGCGTTGGACAGCTCGTAGGCGTAGGGAATAACGATAGACAGCCCGAAGGCGGCGCCAAGGAACAGCCGGAAACCGAGGCAAAGTCCGGCCGCCTGTGCCACCTGCATGAGGGTCAGGCGGGGATTCATGGCGAAGACGACGATGGCATAGAACACCAGTTCGCCGAGGGCAAAAGTCAAAGACGCCTTGACGAGGCTCGTACCGAACAGCTCGGGGAAAGCCACCATTGGAGCAATGATCGCGATTAACGAGAAGAGGACTGTTTGTCTGGTGATATTCCCGGGAATTTTCATAACAAGAGTATCCTCACCGCTATTGATACCTGCCGAGCAGGCCTTCAATTTTCATCTTGAAGGAGCCCAGTTGGGCTACCTGGTCCACCAGAAAAAGAAAGGCGCCATCGTGGGCCGGGACCACATAAAAACACTCCTTGTGGCACTCCACCAGCAGAGACTCGACCCGCCCGAAGGCGGTTTTGACCAGTTCGCTTCCCATCTGCCGAATGAGTTGTGTCATGGAGGATGCGGCCAGGCGGCCATCAAGGACGGACGAGGCCCACTCCAGATGCCTGAGGGCGCCATCGGATTCGACGAAGGCGCTGCCGGCGACGCCATCGAAGGTGATGGCAGCCTGAACGATGGCTTGTGAACTGAGAGCAGTTTCGAGGCGAGTAGTGGCTTTCCCCTGGGCGGCCTCGTGCTGGACCGAGGCTGTTTGGGCTGCCTGTGGTGCCAGTTGGCGTTGTTCCTCGGGCAGACGGCGGGCGATCTCAAGCAGTTTGGTGATCTGTGTGTTCTGGGGGTCGGCCTGGTGGAGGCGCTTGAGCATCTTGATCGCGGCCGAGAACTCGCCTTTGTAGATATAGACCTCGGCCAGCAGCAGTTCGACGGCGCGCGTATAGCCATCGACTTCGGCTGCCTTGCGGGCCTCTATTTCGGCCCAGTCGTACTGGCCGCGATCGAGGTTGACCTTGGCCATGACCAGATGAGCCGAGCCATAGGACGGATGTATCCGCAGCCCGTTCTGGCAGACCTGGAAGGCCTTGTCGAGTTCGCCTTTCCTTCGGAGGGCCTCAGCCAGAGCGGCAAAGATCTGGGAATTGGGGTCCTCATCGAGGATTTTCTGGCATTTGCTAATGCGTTCGTCTAATTCCGGTGTCTTCGGCATCGCTGGCTCGTAACTGCTTTGCTCTTAGTGGTTTACCGGGAGCAAAAGTTTGTCGTAACACGTAAAGATAACAGCCGCAATCAGTTGTGTCAACTCAATTGTCGCGCTATCCGAGCGTCTTTTTGGTCTGAATCACACCCATGATGAACAGACCTATCATAATCATTACGATGGCCGGCACAACAAAAGTCGGGAGATTGAATATCTCCATGGCGTTCAGTATACGCATGAGTTGTGCCAGAGCCAGGGCGGCGAAGCCTCCGGCAAAGAACTGCCAGCTTTTGCTGAGCAGTCCCCCCCGCACCAGATCGAACACCTTCAGGGAGGTGACGGTGGCGAAGACAGCCAGACCGAGCACGAGGGTATCGAGCAGGGTTGGCGGGGAGGCTATCACAGCGACGTTGGCGGCATGGGTGGTGGAAGACGCCAGCAGGGCGATCATACCGGTTGTGAACAGGGTACGTTTCATATCACTATCAACCTCTGATCATTTTGACCACTTTGTCGGCCCGCTTGAGTGTTTTGAAGAAGCTATCTTCGAGTCCGTACCGTTTGACGAGTTCTCGCCTGAGGGCGAGCGGTTCGGACATTTCTTTTTTGACAGTGATGAGGGCTTCCCGGAAGGGACCCTCACCGACAAGCTGGAAGACGAATTCCAGTTGTTCGGAGAGCATGGTTTGCAGTCCGTACATGAGGTGGTGGTACCGGGTGGTCGGCGGCAGGGCGCGCACGGAGGACAGGAATTTGTCGTAGGAGGGTTTGATCTCGCTGTCTTCGCCCATACCGGGGAAGAATCGCAGAAGGCCGGAGCGGTACTGGGCAACGAAGGCATTGAAGCGCTTGTTGTCCTCGCCGACGATCTGTTCGACAATGGCTCTGATCTTCACGAAGCAGTTGTTGAACATGGTGAAGATCAGCGAGAGGATGACCTCTTCCTCATCTTCTTTGGCGGTTTCTTCGCGGCGGCCGACGACCTCGACCATCTTGTTGACGATCAGGCGGTAGATGGATCGGCAGGTGACAAACTCGCCCATTGGAGAAGCGTTGATCAGGTCCGGGAGGGTGCGCTCGCCGTTGATGAGGGTCAGGACTTTGTACTCATCGAGCGAGAGGGTGATTTCCTCGCGGTTGATTTTGGGGTTTTTGTTGAGGGCGAGCAGGACATCATCGGGCGGGAGGACTTTCTGGATCTCGAGCCATTCGTCGATGCGCCGGGTGCCTTCCATGATGACGTTCATGGTGCTCAGTTCGACCAGGAACGGGGCGTTGGTGGGCGAGGCTCCCTCGTGAAAGATGAACTCGCCTTCCTGCCACGAGAAGAGGTTGTAGACGATCTCTTCGATCTGCAGCTTGAGGCATTCGGCGATTTCTTCCTTGGAGAACAGCCCCATGTCGACGAGGGTTGTGCCGAGTTGCCGACCTGTCTGACGGTGCAGGGTGATGGCCTTGTCGAGGTCGACTTTGGAGAGTTTGCCTCGCCGCAGGAGCATGTTTCCGAGCAGGTCCTCGGAGCTGTTGACGGCACTGGCGAAGATGATGTTGCCACCTTTGAAGGCTACTTCTTTCTGCCGACTCTGCGTGCCGACCTCGAGGACGCCACTCTTCTTGCCGGTTGCCAGCAACTGAAGGATGTCGGGGAAAGAGACTGTTTTGAGATTACCGGACAATCCCATTGAGCTATCCTATCCAGAGGCGCGGGCGCGCCGGTTTAGAGAAATGGTACCACTTCTCTATAGTTATCGGGCCGGAGGGGTGATATCTTGATGCTGTTTCGAGTACTAATCCGGTATGGGGGCGAGCCGATCGGGGTTGTTCTCCAGGGAGAAGCGGCCGTACCCGTCGCGGGTGAGATCGATGATGGTTGGGCGGCTGTCTTTGAGCACGTCGGCAGTGTCGGGATGCTGTTCAAGCCGTGCACAGACAAGGGTATGGCCTGAATGGAGGGCGTCAAGCACGGCGGAGTGTTCGGCCGGATTCAGGCGGGCGCCGAGGATGATCAGCTCAGATTCGGGCAGGGTTTCGGGCGATTGGTGGAGGTCGGCGAGGAAGGTGATTTTTCGGTCGGCAATGACCAGGTCGAGACGATTGCCGGAGGGATAATAGCCATCGGCGTCGGGCCGGGCCGGTTGCCCGCTCCAGACGGCGAGGTCGCTGAGGTTTTGGCCGAGAGCTTGCTGGAGGCGAAGGTCCTGGGCACTGGGCAGCAGGCGAGGATGAAGCAGGACCCTGTCGGTGCCGGAGCGGTCAGCCAGGCGCAGCAGGTCTTCGAGGGCAACATAATCGGCAGAGAGGATGAAGATGCGGTGCAGGCTGTCGATGGCGTGGTTTTCGAGAATGGGCAGAATGATGCGCTCATCAATGGGGTAGTCGCGACCGTACAGGCCGGTGACGATCAGATCGGCCTGTCGGGTGTGATGGTCGATCAGCAGTCCGCCGATGCCGCCAGGAAGGCGGAACACGAGCAGTTCTGCCTGCGGGGCGGGTCTCAGGGTAGCGACCACCCTGACCACGAGGAGGGTGTTCAGCGCGACCAGCAGAGCAATGATCAGACAACGTCGGAACCGGGGACGATTGAGGGCAAAGATGGTCGCGACACAGGCGGCGTAGGCAACGATGACGACGAACCAGTGCACCGAGGCAACCTGCCACATGGTATTGCGTTCGGTGATGAACAGCCACAGGGTGTCGATGATGCCCTCGAGCCAGAGGGTGGTGAGTGCTCCGGCCAGCAGTCCCAGTGCGGGCCAGATGAGGTCGCAGACGAGGGTAATCAGCATGGCCCACACACCGATTGACACCATCGGGACGGCAATCAGGTTGGCGAAGACTGACATCAGGGGTACGCGACCGAAGTAGAAGAGCATGAGGGGTGTGGCGAAGATCTGGGCCGTGATGGTGACAGTGAGTGTCATGGCCAGCCAGAAGAGCCATCGACGGCCGTGTTTGATGGATTCCGGCAGGAGGTTGAGCATGCGGGAGGTGGTCAGGATGAGTCCCCAGGCGATGACGAAGGAGAGTTGAAAGCCAACATCAAAAAGCTGGGCAGGGGCCACAAGGAGGATGATCAGAGCCGCCAGGGCGATGATGTTGTTGAGATCGAAATGGCGTCCGGACCATCGGGCGAGAATGACAAGCGCGGCCATGAGCGAGGCGCGCAGTACAGAAGGTTCCTCGTAGGACAAGAGGGCGAACAGGCCGATGGCCAGCAGGAGCAGCAGGTAGCGGCGGTTTCGCCCGGGGCGGAAGACCCAGAGCATCGCGAGGACGAAGGCGACGACGAGGGCAACGTTGGAGCCGGAGACAGCGAGCACGTGGAGGGTGCCGGTGTCGCGGAAGAGCGTGTATATCTCGGGCGGGATGTCGCGGGTCTCACCGATGAGGAAGCCGCTGGCCAGCGCGGCTGCGATTGGTGAGAGGTTGTCCTGGAAGCTGGTGCGGATGGCATCGCGGATGTTATCGACGACCGCAAACAGGCCGATGTGTGAGCGTCGTTCGATGCGCACATGGAGTTCGGTGGGCAGATAGACGGTGCCGAAGACGCGGTCGAGGCGCAGGTAGCGTCCATAGTCGAAGCCGGCGGGATCGGGTCGCTCGTGGACCGGATAGATGTATCCAAAGAACTCCAGGCGATCGCCGCGCTGAATGCTGGTGGTGGGGCTTGACAGGCGGAGCATGACACGGCCGCGCGCGGGACGGAAGTGATATCCGACGGCGAGGGAATCCAGCTCGACAATCAGTTCCGTGCGGTTGGGGCGGAGACGGGGCCAGTCGGCGACTTCACCGATGAGGTGGTAGCGCTGGGAGGGTTCGATGAAGCCGCCAATGTGTGTGAGACCAAGGTCGTAGTGATCGATGGCGTAGTGGAAGGCGCTGAAGGAGCCGATGGTCAGGGTGAACATCACCGTAGCGAGGCGGGGCGAGCGTGTTGCGAGGGCGTAGAACGCGGTCAGGAGCAGGACAAGGCTGAGCAGCAGGAAGAGCCAGGCAGAGGTGCGGAAGTAGTCGGCTCCGGCGATGCCAATGGCGACGGCGGCAAGAAGGATGAGACTGGGATGTTTGCGAATCATTTTGCCCCCTGGTTACTTCTGTTTTCGCAGCCCCCGGAAGAGGACGATCATTCCCTGGACTCTCAAGACGAGGCACAGGCCGAGATAGACGGCCAGAGCGACGGCGGACGGCACCAGCAGGGTGAAGAGGCGGTCGAGGAAGACGCTGTCGATGTTCCCGAAGGTGACCGGCACCCACTGAGTGACCATGAAGGCGACGCCACCGGCCACGATGGTCTTGAGGGTGTCGACGGCCAAGTCACGCCAGGGGACCTCGACTCCTTTCCTGGGGAGCCAGAGCAACAGCATCAGGACGTTGGCCAGCCCGGCGATGGAGGTGGCAGCGGCCAGCCCTGCGAACTGGAGTAGCTGGACGAGAGGATAGTACAGGGCGAGATTGATGGCAACGGTGATCAGGGAGATGCGCATGGGCAGCCGGGAATCCTCAAAGGCGTAGTAGAAGGGTACGGTGACGCGGACGGCGGCAAAGCCGATCAGGCCGTAGGAGTAGTGCAGGAGGGCGAGGGCGGTATTGGCGGCATCGCGATTGGTGAACGCGCCCCAGCCGAAGATCAGTTCGACAGCGGGTCGGCCGAGGACAGCCAGGAACCATGCCGCCGGGACGACGATGAAGAGGTTCAGGCTCATGGCTTCCAGGAAGGAGCGGCCGAGGCGGTCGGTCTGGCCGCGGGCAACCATCTCCGAGGTACGCGGCAGGGCAACCGTTCCGAGAGCGACGGCAAAGACGCCGAGGGGGAAATGCATGAGACGGTAGGCGTAGTTGAGATAGCTCAGGGCACCCTCGGCAAGGAACGAGGCGATGAGCGTGGACACGAGAATGTTGACCCGGCTGCCGGACATACCGATTACCATCGGGCCGAAGAGCCTGAGTACCCGTTTGGGGGCAGCGGCCAGGAAGTCGAAGTTGGGACGATAGCGAAAGCCGATGTGCCATATCGAGGGGAGTTGCAGCACCAGTTGACCGATACCGCCGATGACAACGCCGATGGCGAGGGTGTAGATGGGCTGTTCGAAATACTTGTAGAGGAAGATGACGGAGAGGATAGAGCCGAGGTTGAACATGGCCGGTGACAGCGCGGGAATGCCGAAGCGACCATAAGAGTTGAGCATACCCATGAACAGGGCCGACACGGACACCAGCAGCAGGTAGACGAACATGATGCGCGTGAGGCTGACGGTGAGGTCGAACTTGACCGGGATCTCAGTGAAGCCGTTGGCGAAGAGAAAGACGAGGGCAGGCGCGGCGACTATGCCGAGGATGACGATGAGACCGACCGCAAGCAGCATCATAGTCAGGATGATGTTGGCCAGTCGGAAGGCGGGATCGGTACCCTCGGTGACGGCCTTGTTCTTGAAGACGGGGACGAAGGCGGCTGATAAGGCTCCCTCGGCGAACAGGTCTCGCATGAGATTGGGGATGCGGAAGGCGGCGACAAAGGCATCGGTGGCCATCGAGGCGCCGAAGAACCAAGCCATGACCTGTTCGCGGACGAGCCCGAAGACGCGGGAGAGGGCGGTGGCCGAGGAGACGGTGGAGGTCGATCCTACCAGTGAACTTTTCTTATTCGCGTTTGTTGACAAAGGCGAAATGCCGATTATATTTAGAGGTTCTGATACATAACGTCAAACCGTGAAGGGAAGACAACATTGCCGAATCATAAGTCCTGCGAAAAGCGCGTCAAGACCAACGAGAAGCGTCGTCAGCGCAATCGGGCCTCCCGCTCGGAGCTTCGGTCCGCCATCAGCAAGCTGCGGACACAGACTGACCGGGAGCAGGCTCAGCAGCGCATGGGGCACGTGACGAGTCTTCTGGATCGTGCTGCCAGCAGCGGTCTGCTGCACAAGCGGACGGCGAGCCGTTATAAATCGCGTCTTGCTCGTTTCGTGTCGCGACTCGGTTAGGTCGCTGAAGGCAACGTTCGCGTCGGCCTCTGCCCCGCTCTGTCAAGGTGCGGGGCTTTTTCGTGTCCGGTATTTCCCCACTGCCGGTTTGGGGGTCAGCGCCTGCCTCCCGGCGGACATATGGACTCCCTTTTGCCTCAACCGGCAATTAGGTTCAAGAAAGGCTGCGCGGATTGTGGGTTCAACAAGTTTTTGGGTTCGATCAGCGATTGAACAGGTAGATGCGGCCTTCATAGGTCGTGGTGCGACTTTGCTGGTGTCGGTAGATGATAAGGTCGCGGAGGTAGGCTTCGATTTCGCCAAGGGGCAGATCGGAGGTCAGCACGGCGACGGAGAGGTCGATTTGGAGGGCTCGGACGCCGGTGGCGGCGTGGACAGTCCGCAGGGGATAGCACTGCTGAGAGTGGGCGGCGTATGCAATATCTTCGAATGTCGGGCGCGGCAGGCTTAGCAGACAGGAGTAGTCGCGCCGGCGCATCAGGCCGGGAGTTATGGAACCGAGCCTGAACTCGGCCTGGTATCCGCCGGAGGCCTGAATGGCCTCGAAGAACAGCCTCAGGCTGTCGGGGCAGCCGTGGGGCTGATGACGTCTTAGGATGAGGCGAACCGGCGGGCTGTCGGAGAAGGCGCAGTTGATTGCCATGTGAGGCGGATCGACTGACTGGTCGGGTCGGTCGGCGATGATGATATGGTCGGGGTGGGTTGAGGTCAGGCGGGTCAGATCGGTTACGTTAAACTCGTGCAGTCCAAGGCGGGGGCTGGAAAGGACAATCTGGTTGCACCCGGCGATCTGGACGGGGAGCTGGGTCAGGCCGCAGTAGACGAGTTCCGCGAAGGTGTCGGTGTTATCGAGCAAGACATATGTGCCGTCTTCAAGGGGAGTGACCAGGAATGGATCCCGGACCAGATGGCAGTCGGACAGGGAGAAATCCGGATCGATGTTCGGCAGTTGCTCGAAGGGGACGATCTTGTCGATCGGCAAGATTCTGATCTGGCTGAATAGGTCGGCGTTCATGATCGGCCTGAGTGCAAAGGGTGTGCCGTTTTCAGGAGTTGGCGCGCCAATCTGGCTAAAGGCTTGCCAGACGGGGCGTTTGGGGTCTGATTCCGGCAGTGGACGACCATGAGAGGTGATCCATACGGGGCTATGTGTGCAGTGGAGATCATGATTGAGTGCTGCCAGGTTCCTCGGATGTTCCTTGGTTCAGAGCCTCAGGCCGCGCTGGAATGGTTTTAGCTCAGGACGGGACCGTTCCTTAGGCTCCGGTTTGAGACCTATGCACCGGTCCTCAGGCAGGGCGGGATATTCGGAAGCTGGGACGAGGGCCTTGTTTTTGAGGGGATCGCAATACGATATGGTGATTTGGTGGCGCTTCTGGTATTCGGCTACAAGGTTATATCGGGCGGTCCCCTTTCTCAGATGACGAGTATTGCCGGTGAACGCGAAGACAAGTTCGGGGTTTGATGACAGGACCTGGACTCTGGGGACTTTGAGGTCAGGCAGCCTGGATTTGATGAACTTCAACAAAGCGAAGAAAGCTCCGAACTCGAGGTCGACCAGATCGCCATCAGCACGGCATCTGAAGAGTATACCCAGCTCGGGAATGGCAAAGACAATCATGCCGAGGCTGAAACCGCGCTTTTGCAGATCGGGGTCGATGTGGCCGTTGCGGAAGGTCGCGATATAGCACTGCATGGGGGGCTTTTCCTTGCTCATGTTGATTGGGCGAGCAAGGCCGATGCCCATCAGGTGAAACTTCAGGTGCCGCGCTTAAGTGCTTGTACAGCAGTAAGAATGAGCTCATGGTATAGGATTTTGAGGGGGCGGCTGGTTAGACGATGTGAAACGGGTTGACCAGATTAATCGATTGACTGCATGAGGGTCTGGCGCAGCTCTCCCCCGGCCTCAATGTATTTGCCGGTGGCAGTCGCATATGGGTTCGCCTGCGAGTCCTCAGCGACTCCGTCGGTGAGCCATACGCGACCACGCTGGCGGGTGACCCAGCCACGGAAGTGCAGTCTGTCGCCGACTTTAACGGGGCGGATGAACTTGACGGTCATCTCGGCGGTGACGACATAGATGTCGCGGGCCAAAACGGCCTTGATCATGACTTCATCGAGCAGGGTTGAGATGATGCCGCCGTGGAGGATCCTCTGGTAGCCCTCGAATCTTGAGTCAGCGGTGATTTCCGTACGGGCCTGATTGCCGTCGAAGAAGAAGCGTGCTTTGAGGCCGATGGGGTTTTTGTCGCCGCAGACGAAACAGCCGGAGTATTTGACGATTTCGGAGTCCATGTGTTGAAGCTTAGGCAGGGCGGAGGGTGATGTCAAACGAAATGGTGCCGGGGGCTGGCGGGTGTGATGGTACAATAGAAGAAAGCCCGACCATCCTTAGTCGGGCTTTCCGGGTTAGGCCCGCAATCACGAATCCTTGTGACCTGGTTTCCTGTAAATTCAGTTTCCGGCACTACTGGGAGTACACACCTGTGAGCTGTAGTTCCAGGTGACGGAGTTTCGGGTGACCTGAGCGGTCATCAGTCCGTCCTCAAAGGTGATATCTGCGGCCCATTCGGTGGTGACCGGGTCGTCAGAATCCTTGACATAGGTCATGGTAATGTCGGCTTCAGCGATACTGCCTTCATTGGGACAGGAGTTGGTCGTCCAGCCGCCGGGGCCTTTGTAGACCACGAAGTCCGTGAGTGATGTCTCGACAGTGATTTCGCGCTCGATGGTAGAATCGGCGCTGACGTGCTTGCCGTCGCTGGTCCACGTGAACGTTCCGGCAATGTTGGCAGCGGTGGTGTTGAGACCCGAGAACGTGAAGTCGGCTTGGCCGATGTAGTCGCTGTGAGTAACCGACTGGTCAATCATTGTCCGGCTCCAGGTGTGACGGTAGGTCAGCTCTGTCGCACCGGTGGCGCTGCGTTGAGCGTTGCCGCTGGCATCACGGAACTGGACGCGGTCGGTGATGGACTCGGTGTAGGTGCTTCGGGTGCGGCTGATGGTGATGGTGTGCCAGCCGGTGGTCTCGTTGTACTCGACGTTGGTGACATCGGAAGGATCGCCAGGGCCGTAGAGCACATCTTTCATATCGGCATCATCGGGGATACCGCTGATGTTGCCGAGGCCATCGCCGAAGATGTCGACGGTGTTGGCAACAACGTTGTCGAGCTGTTCCTGAACGGCCATGAATTCTGGGTCGGTCAGGGAGCCCTGGTTGTTGCTGATTGTCGGGCTGTCATCGTCGGAGCAGGCGATGAAAGCGACTGCGGACAGCGACAGGACAACCAGTCCCAGAAGGAAAAACAAACTCCGGGAACGCATGGTGCGTCTCCTTTCTCTCGATTTGCCCCTCTCCGTCTGGAACTGGCCTGTCGGGCGTCAGTGTGTCAGAAGGAAATGCATGATTCCCTTCTGGATATGCAGCCTGTTTTCGGCCTCGTCGAAGACGACGGATTGCGGGCCGTCCATCACCTCGTCGGTGATTTCGCGTCCTCGTTCAGCCGGCAGGCAGTGCATAACTATCGCCTTTGGGTCAGCCCCCTGCAACAGAGAGCTATTCACTTGATACTTTCTTAACTTTTCTGCCTTTTCGTCAGCCAGATGTTTCTGTCCCATGGAGGCCCAGACATCTGTATAGACTACATCGGCATCCTTGACGGCTTCTTTAGGATCGGCCGTAATGACGATACGGCTTTCGGAGTTTGCCCTGGCCTTCTGAACAATGGCTGAGTCCGGCTGGGTATCCTCGGCGGTCCCGATGCGCAGATCGAGCGGGAGGAGCGAGGCCAGATTGAGCCAGGAATTGGCGATATTGTTGCCGTCGCCGAGATAGGCGACGCGATAGCGTTCTTTGCCCGGCAGGTGTTCGGTGGCGGTGAGATAGTCGCCGAGAATCTGGCAGGGGTGAACGAGGTCGGTCAGGCCGTTGACCACGGGGACGGTGGCGTGCCGGGCCAGTTCCTCGACATCGGACTGTTTGAAGGTGCGGATCATAATCAGTCCGACATAGCGGGAGAGGACTTTGGCGGCATCGGCGATAGATTCCCGCTCTCCGAGCTTGATTTCGTTGTCGGTTACGTAGAGGGCGTTGCCGCCGAGTTCGGTGATGCCGACCTCGAAGGAGATACGGGTACGCAGTGAGGCCTTGGTGAAGATGCAGGCGGCTGATTTCCCTGCGAGCGGTTTGGGGGCGATTTTGCCGCTTTTCATATCAGCGGCCGATGTGAGAACCTCGCGGACCTCATCGGCCGTGAGATCGGTGATCTGGGTCAGTGAGCGAGCCATGTTTCCTCCTGGTATAGTTGCGGTAGAATTGGCAAATTTCTGCAGAATAAAGAGTCTTCGGGAGGAATAGTCAAGGACTCCGGGGACCGGGCAGGCCCGGATGATGCAACTGATTGGGTGTCATTACGTATTGACAACAGGATCATAACCGGATTGATTGGATAACAATGGACTCACGCAAGATTACATTTGGCCTTGTCCTGGTGGTCATCGGCTTTCTGCTGCTGGTGCGGAGCCTGGGGATTGTGTACTTCGACTTTGACGATTTCGTGGGTACGCTGATCCCGCTGGGGCTGATTGGGCTGGGGGTATGGCTGATTATCCGCAAGAAGCGGGAGCAGGATCGGATGGCCGAGCACATCAACAGCTATGCGCACATGTCGGGCGGTGCATCGTATGGCGGCTCGCAGCGCAAGACGGCGGGTGATTCGTCGTCGCAGAAAGCAGCGGGGGGCCAGAGCAGCCAGCACAGCTATTCGTTCGAGGGGAAGACGGCACAGGGGCCGAGTGTGTCGCGGGATGGATTTCAGCAGTACAAGAAGGCGATCGGCGATTTGCATGTGGACCTGTCCGGGGTGAACATGCGCAACGTGGAGGTGTCGGGTTTTGCGGGGGACATTGATGTCATAACCTCCCGGGGTGAGTTGAGTGAGGGGTTGAATCGCCTGATCATTTCCGAATTTCTGGGGGATGTTAAGGTGTTCGTGCCGCGGGAGTGGCAGGTGTTCGTGCATTGTTCCAATTTCGCCGGTGATGTGGATATTCTGGGTCGACGCTCAGAGGGTGTTGGCAACACGCTGGAGGTGTCGACGGATGAGTATGAGACGGCTGAGAAGAAGCTGTATATCGCGATCAGCAGTTTTGTGGGGGATGTGAAGGTTCTGCAGGTGTAGGGGGGGTGTGGGGTTAGTTGGTGGGCATGTCTGTTTCTTGGAAGCTCCGATGTTGACAGTGGTTTGACGTGAAGCAGGATCATGTCTTCGGGGTTCTGCCATTCTCGTTCGTCGGCTTGCAGTGGCGGAACGCCAATGGCGTTCCGCCCTACGGTTGAATGCGTGGTGAGGCGGTAGTGGCACGGGTTGATGATCTGCCGGCTTACGAGAAGGACACCCACCCTGCGGGCATCGGTCGGGGTATGTGTTGTGACGAGATCATGGCTGGGGCAGGCGGGACGCCTGCCGCCCACGGTAACAATCTGCCAGCTTGCGAGAAGGACACCCACCCTGCCAGAGGCGGGATGGGGCACCCCATGTGTGCTGCTGATCTGACGGTCACACACGATATTGAGGTGTTGACGTTGTGCTGTGATGTTGGAACCGCAGGGGTTTCGACTGCTTCTGTCGGGGAAGGCGGGATGGAGTTAGTCATGCAGGCGCAGTCTTCGCCGGAGGAGTTGGGCGTTGATGGCCACAATTATCGTGCTGGCGCTCATGACAACGGCACCGATAGCCGGGCTGATCAGGATACCCTCGCTGTAGAGCACTCCCGCCGCCAGCGGAATGGCAACGACATTGTAGCCGGTTGCCCACACGAAGTTCTGTATCATTTTGGTGCGGGTAGCCTTGCCGAATGATATGAGGGCAGCGATGTGAATGGGGTTGCTCTCGACCAGGATGATGTCGGCGGTTTCGGCGGCAACATCGGTCCCCGAACCTACAGCGATACCGACATCGGCAGCAGCCAGTGCCGGAGCATCGTTGATACCATCGCCGGTCATAGCCACGAACTCGCCATCGTTCTGGAACTCTTTGATCTTCTCTAGCTTCTGGTCGGGGAGGATGCCCGCGAAGTAGCCGTCAAGGCCAAGCTCCTCGCTGACGCTTCTGGCTACCTTCTCGTTATCGCCGGTCATCATGTAGACCTTAATCCCGGCCTCCCTCATCGACTTGACGGCATCGTACGATTGCTCGCGGATCTCATCCGCCATGCTCACAAACCCAGCGAGTTGATCATCCACCAGAACGAACACAACGGTCTCCCGTGCGCTCTCATAGACCTTATCGGGGATCTTGATGCCCTCGTTCTTCATATACTCGGGACTGACGACACGGACAGTCCTGCCTTCTACCCGGGCTTCAATTCCCAGGCCGGTCAGGGCGTTGAAATCCCTGGCCTCGGGCAGATCGATATCGTGCTCACGGACTTTCTCCATGATGCCTATGGCCAGAGGGTGCTCCGACTTCTGCTCGAGCGCCCCGGCGAGCCGCAGGATGTCGTGGTCGTCGTGGCTATCATTGAGAGCGCCGAAACGTGTAACTCCGAAGTTCCCCTTTGTGAGGGTTCCGGTTTTGTCGAAAGCTACCAGGGATATCTTACGTGAGTTTTCGAAAGCGGTGCGATTGCGGATGAGCAGTCCGTTCTGTGCCGACAGTGTGATGGAGATAGCCACAACCAGTGGAACCGCCAGACCCAAAGCGTGGGGGCAGGTGATGACCATGACAGTGGCCATGCGCTCCAAAGCGAAGACAAATGGTCTGTCCATGAGCAGCCAGACAGCCAGTGTGCCAAAGCCGACTGCCAGGGCGATAACGGTCAGCCAGCGGGCAATACGGTCGGCCAGATTCTGTGTGCGAGACTTCTTGCTCTGTGCATCGCGCACCATGTTGATGACTTTGCTCAAATAGGCATTCTTTCCCACCTGTTCCACTTCGACCGTCAGGGAACCGTTACCGTTGATTGTGCCGCCGATCACTCTATCGTCCTTGTTCCTGGACACGGGCCTGGCCTCACCCGTCACCATGGACTCGTTGATCTGACTCTCGCCATCGACTATCACACCATCGACCGGGATCTTCTCCCCGGGGTGCACTAACACCCGGTTGCCTTCGTTGAGTTCATCAATTTGCACGTCCGTGGTGTTGCCGTTCGTGAGCAGGTGCGCCTCAGACGGCATCATTTCGACCAGTTTCCGCAAGGACCGCGAGGCTCCCAGCACCGATTTCATTTCAATCCAGTGCCCGAGCAGCATGACATCGATCAAGGTGACCAGTTCCCAGAAGAAGGTACTTCCGCTGACACCGAAGGTGGTGGCAGAGGAGTAACCCCAGGCGACGGTGATTGCGACGGTGATGAGCGTCATCATGCCGGGTTGCTTATTCGAAAGCTCGTCAACCAGCCCTGTCAGAAATGGCCAACCGCCATAAAAGAAGACGACAGTGGAGAGAGCAAATAAGAGGTAACGGTCCGGCGCCCCGAGCAGCGTGAACTCAAATCCCAGTAATTGCTGAATCATGGGAGAGAGGGCCAGCACCGGCAAGGTGATGACAAGCGATATCACAAAGCGTCGGCGGAAATCGCGGATCATCATTTCGTGGTGAGCGCTGTGGTCATGGTTCTCGTGGTCGCCGCTATGTCTGTCCTCGTGGTTATCCTGGCTGGAGGAGTTTCCTTCGCGATGTTCGTGCCGATCTTGTGGGTGGTGCCTGGGAGTGTCGTTTCTTTCTTCAGAGGGGGACATAGATCCTCGCAGCAATCGGTTGTCGCTATCGAGATCAGGCAGGGGTGGTATGTCGCAGGATGTCGGAGGGGTTGGTCGCTTCTCTCGATCTCTTTCTGTTGTCAAAAACGTATCAGCCGAGAGAATGTTCCTGAGCCATTCTGTTGCGCCTCCGTATGCGTTTGATTGCCCGTCTTCGGGGTTCTGCCATTCTCGTTCGTCGGCTTGCAGTGGCGGAACGCCATTGGCATTCCGCCCTACGGTTGAACGCGTAGTGAGGTGGTGGCACGGGGTTGATGATCTGCCAGCTTGCGAGAAGGACACCCACCCTGCGGGAGGCGCTCGGTGTAAGTGTTGTGACGAGATCATGGCTGGGGCAGGCGGGACGCCTGTCGCCCACGGTAACGCCACAGAGTCAGCGCTTGCGGGCACGAGGCCTGCCGCCCACGGACGGGAGGCCCTACAGAATATACCGGCTGAGGTCCTCGTCCTCGATGATCTCGGACAGACGGTTTTCCACCTGTGTCCTTGAGATGCGCACCTCCTTCTTGTCGGTGGGCGGGTCGAACAGGATATCTTCCAGAAGAGTCGACAGAACCGTCTGGAGTCTTCGGGCACCGATATTCTCGGAGCTTTTGTTCACCTGTTCGGCGAACTCCGCGATTCTGCGAATGCTTCCGGAGCTGAACTCAAGGGCGATGCCCTCGGTTTCCATGAGGGCCTGGTACTGTTTGACCAGGGAGGCTCTGGGTTCGACGAGGATGCGTTCGAAGTCCTCGGCGGTGAGCGAGTCCAGCTCGACACGGATGGGGAAGCGTCCCTGAAGCTCCGGAATGAGGTCGGAGGGGCTGGAAGAGTGGAAGGCGCCGGCGGCGATGAACAGGATGTGATCGGTGCGGATCATGCCGTACTTGGTGGTGACGGCGCAGCCTTCGACGATGGGGAGAATGTCGCGCTGGACGCCCTCGCGGCTGACATCGGGGCCGGTGCGGCTGTTGTCGCCGACGACTTTGTCGATTTCATCGATGAAGACGATACCGCTGTCCTGGACGCGTTCGAGGGCCTCGGCGATGACGTCATCGGTGCTGACGAGGCGGTCGAGTTCCTGGCCGAAGATGAATTTGCGGGCGTCTTTGACAGACATCTTGCGGCGTTTGGTGGTTTTGGGCATCAGGCCGGAGAACAGCTCCTGGAAGTTGGCGCCGAGTTCTTCCATGCCGGAGGGCGAGAAGATTTCGATGACGGGAAACTGGCTCTGGGGGGTTTCGAGTTCGACCTCGCGATGGTCGAGTTTGCCCTCGTCGAGGAGGCGGCGGAACTTGTCGCGGGTCGACTCAGCACCGGCGGATGGTGCAGGAGTCTCGGGGGTCTCCCCTTTTTCGGGGCCGAGGAGCAGGTCGAGGAGGCGTTCGGTGGTATTCCTTTCGGCACGTCCCTTGACTTTTTCGTGGTACTCTCTTTTGACCATGTTGACGCCGATATCGACAAGGTCGCGGGCCATGGATTCGACATCGCGACCGACGTAGCCGACCTCGGTAAACTTGGAGGCCTCGACTTTGAGAAAGGGCGCGCGGGCCATATCGGCGAGCCGTCGGGCGATTTCGGTCTTGCCGACGCCGGTGGGGCCGATCATGATGATATTATTGGGCATGATCTCGGCGCGCATTTCTTCATTGGCTTTCTGGCGGCGCCAGCGGTTGCGCAGGGCGATGGCGACGGATTTCTTGGCCTGGGCCTGCCCGATAATGTACTTGTCGAGATGGGCGACGATTTCTTTGGGGGTCAGGTATTCTTCAGTCATTTGATCGTCTTGACGGTGATATTATGGTTGGTATAGACGCAGATATCGGCAGCGATCTCAAGAGAGCGCACGGCGATGGTATCGGCGGTGAGCTTGGGGTTGGTCTGGATCATGGCTCGGGCGGCGGCGAGGGCGTAGGGGCCGCCGGAGCCGATGCAGATGATGCCGTCATCGGGTTCGATGACGTCGCCGTTGCCGCTGACCAGAAAGATGCGCTCTTTGTCGGTGACGGCGATGATGGCCTCGAGGTGGCGCAGGAGTTTGTCGGTGCGCCACTCCTTGGCCAGTTCGACGACGGCTCGGCGGAGGTTGCCGGAGAACTCATCTATCTTTTTCTCGAGCAGTTCAAACAGCGCGAGGGCATCGGCGGCGGCCCCGGCAAAGCCGGCGAGGATGGTATCATCGCGCATGGTGCGAATCTTGACTGCCTGTGTTTTCATGACGGTGTCGTCGAACGTGACCTGCCCGTCGCCGGCCATAGCGGCGCGGCCGTTGTGGATGAGTCCGATAATGGTGGTGGCGTGTACCTTAGTCATATTGACAACTCCGGTTAATCAGTCTTTGCGGCCCGATCGCGGGTGGGCGGCATTGAACACCTGTTTCATGGTCTCAGCGGTCACGTGAGTATATTTCTGGGTCGTGGTCAGGGAGGCGTGACCAAGTATTTCCTTGATCAGCATCAGGCTGGCCCCGTTCTCCAGCAAGTGGGTGGCGAAAGAGTGGCGCAGTGCGTGGGGGGTGACGTCCAGTCCTGCCCTTGCGGCGAAGGCGCGCACAATGCGGTTGATGGAGCGCTGGCTGAGCTGTTGACCATCTCGGTTGAGGAACACGGCGGGAGTTGGTGTTGTTCGCGTGCTGAGGAACTGATGTCGCTCGTCAAGATAACGGTCCAGATCGTGCATGGCTTCTGTTCCGACGGGGACCTCGCGCCGTTTGTTGCCCTTGCCCAGCACTGAGATCAGGCCGCGGGAGCGGTCGATATCGGGCAGGCGAAGCCGGGCGAGTTCCTCACGACGGATGCCGGTAGCGTAGAGCAAAGCGACGATGGTGTAGTCGCGCCAGCAGAGAAAGCGGTTGCGTGTGGAATCGGCGGGGGTGGCGGGGTCGATCAGTCGCCGGGCATCGGCCTGCGAGATGAAGCCGGGGATGCGCCTGGGTGTTTTCATGCGCGGGAGACGGAAGATGACATCGTCGGGCCAGCCGTGTCGCTGCAGATACTTCTGGAATCCTGATACTGCGGAGAGGAACCGGGCAAGCGAGCGGTTGGAGATGTTCTGCTCGAGCCGTCGGCGGATGAATACCCGCAGCAGGACGGGATCGTTTCGTTTGGCAGAGGGAGTGAGCGCCCATTGATTCTCAAGGTGCATTACCCAGGGCTTGAGGTCGCGTTGATACGCGGCGACCGTGTTGGGTGACAGGCCCCGTTCGGTCGTGAGCGATTCGAGGTAATCTCTCAGGGCGATGGTCAGCATAACGTCATGGTATCGAAAAAGCCGGGACAGGTCAAATTTAACCTGTGCCCGGCTTCTGGCATTTGGTATCGCTGATCGGGTAATCGATCTACCCGACGCGCTGGGGTTGTCGGCGGGCCTGGTGTTCGGTCTGTTCGGTGGGGATATCCATAGTGTGTTTGCACTCAGGGCACCGATAGTGCTCTCCCCTGGCTTTGGTGTTTTTGAGGACCATGTAGTCATGACCGCAGACGGGGCAAGGTTTGTCGACGGGCAGGTCCCAGCTGGCGAAGTCGCAACGCGGGTAGTTGGAGCAGCCGTAGAAGAGGCGTTTGGAGCGGGTCTGGCGCTCAATGACCTTGCCGGAACAGCCTGGCTTTGGGCAATGCATGTCAAGGGTGACCGGTTTGGTGTTCTTGCATTCAGGGTAAGCAGAGCACGCCATGAAGCGGCCGAACCGTCCGACCTTGATGATCATGGGGGAGCCGCACTTCTCGCAGATTTCGTTGGTCTTGTTGCGTTCCTGTTCTTCGGGCAGTGGCCGGGTGCTGCGGCATTCGGGATAGGCAGAGCAGGCCAGAAAGCGGCCGTTGCGACCCCATTTGATAATCATTGGCTGACCACACTTGTCACAGGTTTCGTCGGTCATTTCGGTCAGGGATTTCTTGATTTCGGCGGTTCGGTGTCCCAGATCAGCAATGGTATCCATAAAAGGGCCGTAGAAGTCGGCGAGCAGGCACACCCAGTCGTAGTCCCCCGCTTCGACCTGATCGAGTTGCAGCTCCATGTCGGCGGTGAAGCTGACATTGAACAGATCGGGGAAGTTGTCGACGAGAATGCGGTTGACGGCATCACCGAGGTCGGTGGGCTGAAGGCGGCGTTCGATCAATTCGACGTAGCGACGGTCTTTGAGGGTGGAGATAATACTGGCGTATGTTGAGGGTCGGCCGATACCGTCCTTCTCGAGTTGCCGAACGAGGGAGGCCTCGGAGAAACGAGCGGGCGGCTTGGTGAAAGACTGGACCGGATTGAGGCTCTTGATTGCCAGCGTGTCGCCGGTCGCGAGCCTGGGCAGGCGCGACGTGGCTTCATCGGTCTGCTCGTCGGAGTCGCTTGATTCCTGATAGACCTTGAGGAATCCGTCGAACACCTGTCTTTGGGCCGAGGCTCTCAGGGTGAGCGTGGCAGCATCGATGGTGGCGGTGGTTACCTCGAACTCGGCGGGTTTCATCTGGCTGGCGAGGAAACGTTCCCAGATGAGTTTATACAGGCGGTATTCATTGCGTTTGAGCAGCTTTCGTACGGCTTGCGGGGGGCGATCGAGGTATGTGGGCCGGATGGCCTCGTGGGCGTCCTGCGCGGTCTTCTTCGGGCCGTGTTTAGCGGGTGCTGACGGGACATATTCGGGGCCGTACTCGGCCTGAAGATAGACTCTGACAGCCTGAATGGCCTGATCGGAGACGCGCACCGAGTCGGTGCGCATATAGGTGATCAGACCGGTGGGGCCATCGCCGCCCATATCGACGCCCTCGTAAAGGCTCTGGGCAATGCTCATGGTCTGTTTGGGCGAGAAACCGAGCTTGCGGGCGGCATCCTGCTGCAGGGTGGATGTAATGAAGGGTGGTGCTGGCTGCCGTCGGCGTTTGGTGGTGGTGACCTCGGCCACACGCAGTGTGGTGTCGGAGAGCCGGTTGGTCAGTTCGGCCATGTCGTCTTTGGATGAGATGGTGATCTTGCTTTTGCCGTGTTCGCCGACCTTTACGACGGTTTTGCCATCGACCCTGTGGAGCCGGGCGGTGAATGGTCGGGACTTGCCTCTGGTGAGGACAACCTCCAGATTCCAGTATTCCTGGGGGTTGAAGGCGGTAATCTCGGCCTCTCGTTCACAGACGAGTCTGAGGGCGACGGACTGGACGCGTCCGGCTGAGAGGTTGCGAGCGATGGTTTTCCAGAGGAATGGGGAGACGGTATAGCCGACGAGGCGGTCGAGGGCGCGGCGTGCCTGCTGGGCGTTGACCTTGTTCAGGTTGAGTTCACGCGGGTTGGCGATAGCCTCGCGGACAGCCGGTTCAGTGATTTCGTTGAAGGTGACACGTTTGAGGCTGGCGGAGGTGACGTTTTCGAGTTGGCTGGCCACATGCCATGCGATAGCCTCTCCCTCGCGGTCGGGGTCGGGGGCGAGGAAAACGGTATCTGCCCCGCGTGCGGCCTTCTCCAGTTCGGCGAGGATGTCATCCTTGCCCTTGACGGGCTGGTAATCGAGGGAGAAGTTGTTTTCGGGTTCTATGCCGAGTTTGGATTTGGGCAGGTCGCGAATGTGCCCGAGGGTGGCAAGGATATTGAAATCCTTGCCGAGGATGCGACTCAGTGTTCGTGTCTTGGCCGGCGACTCGACGATCAGCAGATTTCTGGCCATGTGTGCCCTTCACGATTCGGATGAATAGCGTTTTAGCTATTACATCGAATCGGAGCGCACAAACTTTACCTTTCCGTCCAGAACATCTTTAAGGGCAACCGCAGTAATCTTGCGAGCATCGATATCGAGCGAGGGGTCTTCCTCGAGCATTTGCAGCTTTTCGAGCCGCCGGGCGTTGAGATTTCGGGCGTGTTTTGCAGCCACAATGACGGCCTCGTAGTTGTTCAGCCCTAGTTTCTCAAGTTCTTCAATGGGGAATTTTTCCATTGAACCTCCTGCCTGTTACGCGTGTATTCAACCGATGATGTTTTCGATTTGTTCCCTGGGGATATTCTCGGTCCGACAGGGATGGCTTTCGATGATCGCCAGAACCCGTTTGACGGCGTCGGTGAGATTATCATTAATAACGGTATATTCGAAACGTCGATAGAGCTTCATTTCCTTGCGGGCGTTTTCGCGTCGGACGGCAAGCTGGGCGGCGGTTTCGGTGCCGCGACGGCTGAGTCGGCGATGCAATTCGCATTTGGACGGGGGCAGGACAAAGACAGTGATAGCCTGCGGGTACTCTTTCTTGAGCTTGCGGGCACCCTGGACATCGACGTCGAGGATCATCACACCGCCTTTGGTGAGGGTTTGCTCCAAGGGATCACGCGGGGTCCCGTACCGGTAGAGGTGAACGCGGCAATCCTCGGCGAAGGCACCCTTTTTCTTGAGGGCTGTGAATTGCTGATCGGAGACGAAATGGTACTCGCGGCCGCTGCGTTCGTTGGCGCGCGGCTGACGGGTGGTGTAGCTGATGGAGAAGCGCCAGCCCTGTTTGCGGCGGGCGGGGCTGAGCAATTTGCGGCAAATGGAGGTCTTGCCGCCCCCCGATGGTGAGGAGATGATGACTATTCTGCCTTTGTCGGCCTTGCTCATTATATATGGCGCTCGCAGTGAAGCTTATTCGACATTCTGGACCTGCTCTCGCAGGCGCTCTATTTCTTCTTTTACGGAGATCACAGTTGCGGCGATTTCCGGCAGCGATGTTTTGGAGGCGATGGTGTTGGCCTCGCGGTTCATTTCCTGCAGGATGAAGTTGAGCCGTTTGCCGGAGGGTTCTTTCAGTCCGAGGGCACGTCGGTATTCGCCGATGTGACTTCTGAGGCGGACACACTCCTCGGCGACATCGGTTTTCTCGGCGTGCAGGGCGATCTCTTCCTCGAGTCGCTCCTGATCGGGTATGGGAGCATCCATGAGTTGCTGGATGCGGGTACGGATCTTGTCGCGGTAGGTCTCGACCATCTTTGGGGCGGCGATTTCGACCTGCCGGGTGAGTGTCTCTATCTTCTTGAGACGCTGGCGCATATCTTTGGCGAGAGTGGCTCCCTCACGTTTGCGCATCCGTACCAAGGCGGCGACAGCGGCCGCGATCGCCTTCTGCAGCGGCGGCCAATACTCCTCCTCATCGACAGACAGGCGTTCGGGACTGGTGACATCGGGGAGAATGAGCAAATCCTGCAGGCTGATCTCGTGAACGAGACCGAGTTCCTTGTGGATCGCCTCGAGTTCCTGATAGTAGGCCCGGGCGGCGGCCCTGTTGAGTCGGTAACGGCCGGGGGCATCCTGCGGCTCATCGAAGGCGACATAGATGTGGACCTTGCCGCGGCTGAGTATCGAGGATATCTCTTCGCGAACGCGGGCCTCGAGCGAGAAGAACTGGCGGGGTAACCGCGGGGACAATTCCAGATAGCGGTTATTGACGCTGTTCATCTCGACCGTAAAGGTGCCGAGTTTTGATTTGACTTCGGCTTTGCCGAATCCGGTCATCGAGTACATAGTGGCCTCACCTTAGGAAAACAAAGGGGAAGAAACGCCTGCCGGCAGTCTTTGTCAACCTCTATAATGTTGGGATACCGCCATTTGTGACGGAAACGTTATCGGGCGGGGGTAGGAAAGATGAGCTGGATGCTGGTGGAGCGGTTCTTCTCGGAGTTGACAGAGATATCTCCGCCGAGCGAATCGACCATGCGCCTGACCACAGCGAGGCTGGTGTCGAGAGACTCCGTGACGGTACTTGTCTTTTGGTCAGAGCGGGATATGCTGTGTTTCTGGACAAGGCTTTTGTTGCTGTCGGTGAGAGTTATCAGGCAGGTGCCATCGTGACACTCGGCGCCGATGTCGAATTTGAGCCGTGCTTTCGGGTTAGAGCGGGCGGCGGCCTGCATGAGATGGGCGAGGACGGCCTCGATCTTGCCGGCATCGCTCCTGACAACTGGCAGTGCTTCAAAGCGGCATGTGATTCGGGCATCGGGGTAGTCCTGGCGCAGGCGGTTCATGGCCCTTTCAATGAGGGCGTTGAGGTCGACATCCTCATGCCGGCCGGGCTGACTGGTGACGGCAAGCATGTGCTCAAGGTCTCCAAGCATGTGTCGGGCCTGGCTGAGGCTTGAGTCAAGTCGAAGCTTGACGGAGTTGGAGGTGTCGCTCGGCTGACCGGCGGTTTGGGTATCGATTTCGGCGGAAGCGTTGCCGGCCTGAGTGACGGCGGTGCGGAGTTTGCGGACGGCATCGACCCAGAACTGCTCATCGCCGGCGGCGCTGCCGGTGGCGGGCATTGCCGGGGCACGATGAGGCACGAGGGCGAAGCAGGCCGAGCGATCATCGCTGTCGAAGGAGAGGCGGACGACGGTGAGATCAGCGGTGGTTTGGTCCGGCAGCCGGACGGGGAGCTTAAGGTCAATTGGTTCTTGATGATTGAGCGGTGAATTAAAGTAATCCTGGAACAAACCCACGAGATCGTTGCCATCGGCGGCCTGCAGCAGGCGACCGAAGCTGTGGAAGCTGCCCTCGGGGCGGTTATCTCCGAGCCATCGGGCGAGGGTAGGATTGAAGCCGAGGATGGTGCCCTGGCGTTCGGTGAGCAGGGCGCCGATCTCAAGGGAGTCAAGGAAGCCAATGGTGAATTTGATGCTGTCCTCGATGTTGGCGACTGTGTCGGATTCATCTGTGGAACGAAGGCGGCTGATGAATTCCAGTAGCAAGCGGGCGCGTTCGGTGCCCTGCCGTATGTCGAAGTCAGAGGCGGTGCTGCTGAAGATCAGCCGGAAGAGCAGGGGGTGACGGCCGGGGATCTGGACGCGGGAGACAAACTCGGGGGGGGCCTCGCCGGTCAGTTCGATGGCCTTTTGTACGGCCTGTTGATCGGTGTTGGCGTATGGTTCGCCGGTTGAGGCGACGCGCATGTGGATTGCGTTGGTTTCGGGCAATGCCTGAGATTCGAAGTCAGTATCGGTAGACTGGCCAACAACCGAGCGGGGTTCGAGGCGGTCCTCGTGAATGACATAAACAGCAGCCAGATGGGCACAGCAAAACGGTGCGATGAGGTGCAGTATGTGTTTCCAGTCCTCGACGTCCTCGGCAGCCATCAGATCGCGGAGTATTTTGGGGTAGTGCGAGTCGGCGAGGGCCAGTTGTGGCGGGTCTTGTTCGGCATCATACGGCTGCAGAATCAACTGGAAGTTGGCGGGGTTGCCGGCGATGAAGTTGAGCGAGGCGACGGCCCGGACCGGCCTTCGAGTTCCCTGACTGGTGATGACAGAGAAATCGGCGGAATCGAAGAACAGCTCATAGTGGTTGCGGTGCTCAAGGAGGCGCGCGATGAGGGCCTGAGAGTCGGTGTCGAGATAGTCCGGCAAGGGGCGTCCGAGGAGGTCCTCACCGGAGTAGCCGAGTAGCTGCTCGGTGCGCTCGTCGATGTAGACGAAGCGGCCCTTCAGGTCGATTTTACAGACTGCGCAGCGTGTGAAGCCGGCGACAGCCTGCGGGGTATTGGTTGTCATACGCGGCCGATCAGTCGGATTTGAGCACTTTCAACCGGACAGTGTGATGGTCGGTCTGCACGAGGACAAGGTAGACCCCGGGAGCGACCTGACGTCCATGCCGGTTCGTTCCATACCATGTTATGTCATCGGCAGTGGTGGTGGAACTATTGACCTTTTCCCACACTTTTTCGCCGGACGGACTGAAGATGGTGACGGAGCGACAGAGACCAGCCTCGGGTCGCACGAAGATGCGCACGGAATCAGCGAACGGATTGGGGCCGGCGTAGACGAGTCCGGACCCGGCCACCCAGAGACTGATGTCAACCCACTGGGTATCGGCGAAGTAGCCGAGGTCGGCGACAATGGTGGCGCGTTCGCTGAGGTTCATATCGCGGTTGCCGAACACGAAAAGATCGGCAGTGCCGTCACCGTTGTCGGAGACGGTCACACCGGGCGGCAGGGCGACGCCGGAGATGGTCGGCGGAGCATCGAGCCAGCCCTCGGTGATGATGGTGAAGGTGGCGGTTTCATCGAGGAGAATGTTGATCGGGGCAAGCGGGAGAATGCGAACGATATTGGCGGCCCGGGCGGCGTTGTAGAGACCATAGCCGAAGTCGTTGTTCGGATTCGAGGCCATACTGCCGGTCTGGCGGATGAGATGGGCGAGGGTGGCGGCGGTGGCGGTGGGGTCGTGTTCAAGGGCGAGAGCGGCGCCACCGGCGACCAATGGTGCGGAAAGCGAGGTGCCGCCGGCGAGGGCATATCCGCCGATATTGCGGGTAGTGTAGACATTGCCGCCGAGGGTGGTTATATCGGGCTTGATGCGGCCGTCGGCAGTGGGTCCGGGCGAAGAGAAGCGAGCGAGAGAGGAATCGGCAAGCGCGGCGCCGACGGCAACGCAGGAGTCGGCATCTGCGGGGGTGGTGATGTGGTTCCAAGTGGTGTTGCGGGTGTTGCCGGCGGAGGTAATGACGAGGATGTTTTTGGCGGCGGCCCAGTCAGCGGCACGGGTAGTCAGGGCCGTGTTGCCATCGAGATCGGAGAACCGGTAGCCGGTTCTATCCTGAAAGGCGTAGTAGCCGAGGGAGGAACTGATGATATCGGCGCCGAGGGAGTCGGCCCATTCGGCGGCGGCGAGCCAGTTATCCTCCTCGCGCCGGATTTCGGTCCCGCCGCAGACGATCTCGGTTTTGGCGAGGGCGTAGTCGGCACCCCAGGCAACGCCAATCAACTGCCCGGGCAGGAAGGCACCGATCGCGCCGAGGACGAGAGTGCCGTGGTGGTCCTGCCAGTCGTTGCTGAAGGCCTCCTCGCAGTCGGCGCCGCGGACGGATTGGTCATCGTTGATGAAATCATACTGGGCGACGAGATTGAGGGAGTCGAAGGCCTCGTGCTGGTATTCGAAGCCGGTATCCAGCAGGGCGATCAGCACACCGCGGCCGGAGAGGCCGATCTGGTGTAGTTGCCGCACTCCGCAGAAGCGGGTCTGGTACAGGCTGTTGCCATAGTCGGGGTCGGTGGGAGGTTCGGCCTGCCGGTGCGGTGCGGCGTCAAGTGTGACAGGCGGACCTGTAGTCACAAGAGTCGGGAGCCAGCCGAGGCTGTCGACGAACGGCAGTTGTTGGAGGGTGGCGAGTTGTTGGGCGGAGGCATCGACGGATACGGCGCGCAGCCATCGGGAGACGCGGCGGAGGGTATCGACAAGGGGGGCAATCTGGTCGATGATGTCGGCGCGAATGGGATAGTCGAGCGAATCAATGAGGTAGCCGTTGGGGTCGACGCGGGCACGGCGGCGAAGGGCGCGTTCGGTGAGCGCTATGGGGTGTGAATCCCGAGTTTCTGCTGAAAGGTACACCCAGACAGTCTGCTGCGTTTGCGGGGCAGCGGCGACTCTTGCGGCCAAATGTGGCGTCATGGGTGCGTGTTCGGCCACGGCGAGGCACGGCAGCGTTACAGCGAGGGCGAGCAAGATGATCGCCAAGGCAGGGTTAGTCCGGCAAAGGCGTAAAGGCATGAGACAACTCGGTTTGGGGCTGCGGGATGCGGGTTCTTGTGTATGTCAGACGGTAGTAGTTGTCGGAGCGGTCGGGATCGTTGAGTTTGCGTTCGGGGTCGAGAAGGATGGCATGGGGGCGACGCGGCGAATGAACGGTTAACGTGATGTCGGGGTTAATGTCGGCTGACGGAGGAATGGTGAAGACCGTGTCGCCGGTTGCCCAGGTGATGAGGATGTCGAGCGGAAAGCGCAGGGGGCGGTGGTCGGTATCGAGCCGGAGTGTCACCTGGTAGTGTCCGCTTTCGGTGGGACGTACGGTAGCCCTGCTGATGGCCAGATGAGAGGGGCGCCAGTCAGTCCAGCGGGCTTCTTCTGATGAATCGGGTGCGAGCAAGCGGAAGAGCTCGGCGGGATCGGCGGCGGCGAAGCGATCAGAGTGAAGCCAGATGGTCAGGATGGAATCGAAGGTCCTCTCCCCCATCGCGTTATGTATCTCGTGCAGCCGGGCGGGATAGAGGCGCAGAGGATGGCGGAGCATCGCCCGTTCCTCGGCGGTGCGCCCGTGAAGGTACGTTCGCTCCCATTGGCGAAGATCGCTGTTGCTGATGCTGCCGGTGCCAGCCTGGGCTACCCGGCAGGCGAAGTGTGAGATGAGGCCCTGATCGAATTCACCGTAGGTGTGCTGATCGACGGTGTGGATCGGCGGGAGCCAGAGGTGGACAAGGGAGCGGATAGCGGCAACGCGATCGGCTGCGGCATTGCCGATGAGGTGGCAAAAGGCACGATGTGAGTTGGCAGATTCGGGGTGTCCAGCGCTCGGGAAGCTGATGGCCAGCCGTTGCGCATGCGGCTCGCCGACAGCGTCGTACAGCCAGCGGGCGGCGGTGTAAACGGTGTTGGAGAGCGCGTCGCAGGTGGATGACGGTAAGGCGGCCGAGTAGTACATATCGATCACGACGCTGTCAATAATGATACGATCAGTTCGCCAGCCGGGGGCAATTGCGAGCGGGAACCCCAGGGAGCTATTGTCCTGCAGGTAGTAGGTCTTGTGACCGTCGGCGAAAATGGGATCGTAGCGGTAGGCGCCGAAGTCAAGATAGCGACCATCGGTGATATCGAGCAACAGCGTGTCAGCCGACCGGCGCGGCTGAGGCAGGAATCCGAAGTGCTCCTTCTCGTTGAGCAGCTTTCCGGGGTATGCCAGATGGAAGGTGGTGTCGAGGGTTATGGCGCTTTTGACGCGTGAGATAATCACGGGAGCGCGAGCGATGAAACGGGGATCATCGAGCGAATCGGCATAGTACGACAGATTAGAGGGGTCCAGCAGTTGGGGCAGCCAGTCAGCAAGCAGCCAGCAGCTGGCATCGGGATCGAGAGGAACGCGAAACTGACCACTGAGGTAGACGGAGGTCATTTCTCCGGGGGCAACGGGGGCGAATAGCTCGATTCGCAGATGGCGGTCACCGATGAAGGTGATTTGGCTGATGGAAAGCGGAACGGCCTGATGGCTGATGGAGTCGAGGGTCAGGCCGGGTTCGTGTGGTGAGGCGGGTCTGCCGGGAGAAGCAAGCGTCGTGTGGTGCGGCAGTCGCCAGTGGAGCGATTGTACCGTATCGGTTCCGATGTGGCGGTAGAGCATCTCGAGCGCAAAGCGGGCGACGCCTGAGTCCGGGAGCAGGATGGCCTGCACGGCGTAGTCAGCCGGAGGCAGGCTGGAGGGTGCCAGCAGCGCCTGCCAGTCATGGGTGTGATCATGGTCGTGATCATGACTGTGAGCATGGTTGTGGTCATGCGGTGCAGGCATCTGCGCAGTCGCACCGGACGTGCACAACGCCAGTGCGGTCATGAGTGTAGTCACAAAGACAGCGATATGAGGCGCACGGTTCATATGAGCACCCTGGCGAGGAAATCGCGCGTGCGTGGGTTGGTCGGGTTGTTGAGGATCTGGTCGGGCGTTCCGGACTCGACGATGCGGCCGGAGTCGATGAAGATAATGCGGTCGGCGACTTCGCGAGCGAAGCCGATTTCGTGGGTGACGACGAGCATGGTCATGCCGTCAGCGGCCAGCCGCTTCATGACCTCGAGCACCTCGCCCACCATTTCCGGGTCGAGGGCTGAGGTGGCCTCATCGAACATCATGACGGCGGGATTCATGGCTAAAGCGCGGGCGATGGCGACACGTTGTTTCTGCCCCCCGGAGAGTTGTGCGGGGTATGCTTTGGTCTTGTCATCGAGGCCGACCCTGAAGAGCAGTTCGCGGGAGATGCGGGCAGCGTCGGTGCGGGAGCGTTTGCGCACAACTCGCTGGGCGAGGCTGATGTTTTCCTCGGCGGTCAGGTGCGGAAAGAGGTTGAACTGCTGAAAGACCATGCCGACCTCCTGGCGAATCCGGTGCACATGGCGGTGGGAGTGATCGAGCCTGGTGCTCTCGATGATGATCTCGCCCTGTTGTATTTCTTCGAGGGCGTTGAGGCAGCGCAGCAGGGTTGACTTACCGGAGCCTGAGGGTCCGATAATGACGACGACCTCTCCCCTGCTCACCGTGAGGGACAGATTTTGCAGGGCGATTACTTCACCGAAGCGGCAGGTGATGTCCCTTATCTCAATGATGGTGTCTTGCGCTTCCATAGCCGGTAATAGCGACGCGTCGTTCGACCCATCGGACGATACGTGTCAGGGTCAGGGTTAGTATCAGGTAGATCAGCCCCACCATGAGCCAGGTGTGGAAGTCCAGGAAGTGCTGCGAGGTGTATTCTCTTCCGGCGCGGGTGAGTTCTCGCAGGCCGATGATGGACACCAGTGAGGAGTCCTTGAGGCAGGCGATGAACTCGTTGGCGGCGGGAGGCACGACGATGCGTACTGATTGAGGGAGAATGATATGTCGCAGGGTTTGCCATCGTGTCATACCAAGGGCCTTGGCGGCCTCGTGCTGGCCATAGTCGATGGCCTCGATACCGGAGCGGAAGATCTCGGCCATATAGGCGCCGTAGCAGACACCGACGGCGAGGACGCCGGCGACGAAGCGATCAAGGTTGATGATTGAGCCCAGCCCAAAGTAGACGAAGAAGATCAAAACGAGCAGCGGGACGCCGCGCAGGACGTTGATGTAGGCGCCGGCCAGCCACCTGAGCGGTCGACTGGGCCAGATGCGTGCGATGCCGAACACGATGCCGCAGGCGACGGCGAGGGCATAGGCGGCGATGCTGATCAGCAGTGTCCAGTGGACGACCTGCACGAGGTAATACGAGATGTCGGCGAGGATCGAAAGCTGAGCAGCGAGCCAGTCCATAGGTCTCCTGTGTGGCTGATTACTTCACCTACTGCTTTTTCAGAAGGCCCTTGAGCAGGTCTCCGGTGGCGTCCTTGCCGACTGATTTCAGGTCAACGCCGACTGACGGTTTGTCGACTGTACCGCCGATGGCGAGAGGCAGCTTGATGCGCTCAGCGGATCCGCCGGAGAGGAAATCGGCCAGACCGCCGAGCAGATTGTTTTTCGACAGCAGCTTCTCTGACCACGCTTTGGAGAGCAGGATACTCCCGGAATAATCGAGCGAGCCGTCGAAGCCGTAGTAGCCATCGAGGACGAGGTCGCCGACAGCGCCGAAGGTGGTTCGGAGCCTGTTGGCTTTGACTTTGCCGTCCTCAACCGTAATGCTGGTGACGAGGTCTTTGAAGTTCTGGGTGCGGGTGAGGTTCTCGCCGAGTGTATTGGCGACCGAGTTAATGAGCTTGAAGGTGTTATCGGACGCCTCGAACTGACCGTTGCGGATACTCAGATCACCGTTGAGGACGAGCGACTGCTTGAGGTCCTCGCGTTCAGTGCCGGAGGCCCGGTAGTCACCGGCGAAGTCCATTTTGCCGGTTAGTTGATCGGACAGCGGAGTGAACTGCCTGACGAATTCGCCGGCCTGTATCTGTGCTGCCTGGAAGCGGCCGGTGTATTGCGGAACGGCAGGATCGGTCAGATCGATGGTGGTGGTGCCGGTGACACTGCCGGTGTAGACGGACGCGAGGGCATCATAGACCTCGATCTTCCGATCCTGGATGCGCACTTTGGCGGTGATATCGGTGAAGTTGATTTCCGAATAGACGAGGCTGTCTACGGCGAGGGTTCCTCGTCCGTTGATGTCAGGGAGGATAACTGGCGAGACGGCCTGCTGGACAGGCGGGGTTGTGGGAGCCGGGCGATCGGTCGGTGTGGGGGGTGGTGTCGTCTCGGCTCCGGGGACGGCCTCGGGGAAGAGTTTGTCGGTATTGAACCGCTCAGACGTCAGGGCGAAGTCAAGCGTCGGCTTGCGGTGGGGATTGTGTTCGATACCCTCAAAGGGGAGCAGGTTCGGGAAGGGTTTGGCCAGTTTGCCGGTGAGTGACAGATCGCTTGAGGGGAAGGTAACGTCGAGTTGCCGTATGGTAACGGTATCGCGGGTGACGATGAGATCGGCATCGAAACGTTCGATCGGCTCCGGCAGAAGTTCATCGGTATAGGTTGCGGACCGGATAACGACGGTACCGCGCGGATCGAAGCTTGACAGGTCGGTGATGAGGCCATTGACGGCCATGTCCCAGGTGGCGTTCCCGGTCAGCACGGGGTGTGACTCACTGGCAAGATAGCGATTGCCGAGGGAGAGATCGGCCTGTCCGGAGGTTTTGAGATCAATGCGGGGGGCGATCCTGGTGGCGGTCGCGGAGTCGGCCATGACATATGGGATGAGATTGGTGATGCGTCCGGTGACTTCGAGGTGCGCTTTAGGCGATCGGGCTACAAGGCGATTGATGCGGGTGGTGCTGTTGTCGAAGAACAGGTCAAGTTCGAAGCTGTCGAGCGGTTCAGGCAGCAAGGGGGAGCCGTAGCGTCCGTTGGCGATGGCAAGCTGGCCTGAGAGATCAAGGTTCTCATAGTTGGCAAGCGCTCCGGCGAAGCGGAGTTCGAAGGCGAGCTGGCCCGAGAGGCCCTTACCAGTGCGGTCATCGAGGAATGGCTGGATAAGCGTTAGATCAAGGTTGCCGGCGAGATCGCCGTTGACGCTGGGGTTGTCAAAGTCAGTGAGCGTCAGTTGGCCGCGCAGCGGTTTCTTGTCGAAGGTGGCCTGACGTAAACTCAGTCGGAGCGTGTTTGTTTCGAAATCGATCAGGGCATTGCCGATCTCCAGTTCGCCGGGGATGTCCGCGCGGCTGAAGGCGGCATCGGTCAGCTCGATACTGCCCGTGTAACGCAACGTGTCAGGTGTGGATTGGTCGTACGTGAGGTCGGCATCGACGGAGAAGAACCCGGAGGCCGTGAACTCACCGAGGGCCTGCAGCCGTTCGGGCGGCAGGAGATTCAGGACATCCTTTGCGGCGATTCGCGTTGAGCGGAAGTTGAACGCGGCGAGGATGTCCTCACGGCCCATTTCGGCCGAGCCGTGAGTGGTGAAGGTGAGGCCATTGATAGTCAGTTCGCTCTCCCGGAGGGTCAGGCGATTGCTGGACAGGTCGAATTCGGCATCATGCCGGGTGGCGACAGTCAGCGGTGGGAGGGTGTCGGTATCGAGGACGACAACCAGGGTTTCTGCGAGGGCGTGACCTCGGGAGTGATAGACGGCAGCGTTGGGGATCGACAGTGATGTGGAGAGGCTGAGGGTGGAGATATCGAGCACCATCCCGGAGGAGTCATCCTGATAGCGGATATTGCCGTTGTGCAGCTCAAGGCGGTCGAAACTGACAGTAGCGGCGACGGCCTGAGCTTCCGGTGTGACTTTGTCACGCACGTGTGGCGGGATCTTTTTGTCAGTGGCGGCAAAGGTGTAGTTGTTGGTCCCGTCGGGGCGTTTAATCATCTCGGCGCGGAGATCGTTTATGATGAGACGATCGATATTGATCTCTCCTTTGAGCAGGGGCAGCAGGCTGAGCTTGACATCGACTTCGCCGACGCGCGCCAGTGGCTCCTGACCGAAATCGGGGGCATTGGCGATGGTAACGCTCTGCAGTTCGACTCCCAGTCCGCCCCAGAAGGAGACATCGACAGACTCTATGTCAATGCTTCGTCCGAGGGCGGCGCTGCCCTTCTCGATAGCCAGCAGTCGAGCCTTCTCGACAGGGAAGAACAACTTGACGAGGATAACGGCAATCAGTATGAGGGCAATGAGAATACCCGCAATCCAGGACAGAATTCTGTATGGTCTTTTCATATACGTTATACTCCAGCGGTTACCGGGGAGTTGAACGCCACAGGCGTACCCTTCATGTGCACGTAACCAAAACGGGCCCGGGGACGCAACTAAAATGGCTGGAGACTACATCTGGAGACTATACATTGTCTTGAGACTACACACTGTCGGGCCGGTCGGGGTAGTCGACGCTGTCTATGACGCCGCCGCCAAGGAGGAGGTCGTGGTCATAGAATACGGCCGATTGCCCGGGGGTGATGGCGCGCTGGGGGGTGTGGAAGCGCACATGGGCCGAGCGGTAGTCGATCGGTGAGATATCGGCGAATTGCGGCTCGTGCAGGTAACGTATCTTGACGCGGGCCTGAATGGTTTGCGTGGGCAGATCAATGGCCATCCAGTTGATATCGGTGACATCGAACTCGGTGGAGTACAGCTCGGCATCGTCGCCGACGACCACGCGGTTGGTTTCGGGATCGATCTGTTTGACGTACAGGGGTGTGGGATGGGCGATGCCGAGGCCTCGTCGCTGGCCGAGCGTGTAGAAGGCAGTGCCCTTATGGTGTCCGAGGATCCGGCCGTCGCTGTGGATGATGTCTCCGGGTTCGAAGCGTCGGTCGCGCCTGGCTTCCCATTCGGTGAGGAAGCGCCGGTAGTCGTTGTCGGCGACGAAGCAGATTTCGCGCGATTCAGCCCTCGTGGCCGTGCGGAGCTTGTGGCGCGCGGCGAGGTTGCGCACGTCGGATTTGCACATATCGCCGAGGGGCATGAGTGTCATGGCAAGGGCCTGCTGCGAGAGCCCCCAGAGAACATAGGACTGGTCGCGGGATGAGTCGATGCCGCGGCGGATGGCCCGACGACCGTTTGGTTGGCGATCCACGCGGGCGTAGTGACCGGTGGCAAGGTAATCGCATCCGAGCTGGCGGGCCTTGTCCAGAAAGGCTGACCACTTGACGTCACGGTTACAGCGGACACAGGGGTTGGGGGTACGCCCGGCGCGGTACTCATTGACGAAGTCATCGATGACGGTTTCGCGGAAGCGAGCCGAAAGATTCATGACGTAGAAGGGAGCATCGATAGCATCGCAGACCAGGCGGCAGTCGTCAATGGAATCAAGGGAACAGCAACGACCGTCGCGGTAGATATCGCCGCCGACATCGACATAGTCCCAGAGCTTCATGTGGGCGCCGATGACATCGTAGCCCTGCTGTTTGAGCAGAAGGGCGGCAACGGAGGAATCGACGCCGCCGGACATAGCGACAAGGACTCGTGGGGGCATATCAGCAGCTATCCTGATCTCAGTTCGTGTTCGCTGTCACTTGTTATATGTTGGCGACATGGCGCGCAGCCGCTGGACGATGGCGGGCAGTTTCGCCAGCACGTAGTCCAGTTGATCGCGAGTGGTGGAGCGTCCGAGCGAGAACCTGACAGCGGACTGCGCGATGGTTCGCGGTATTCCCATGGCGGTAAGCACGTGGGACGGTTCGGTGGCTCCGGCGGTACAGGCCGAGCCGGAGGAGCAGGCGATCCCCTCCATGTCGAGTGAGAGCAGCAGAGCCTCTCCCTCACAACCCGGGAAGGAGACGTTGACGGTCTGGGGGATGCGGTTATATCGAGGGCCGTTGAAGTGCGTGTCCGGTATCTCTTTGAGCAGGCGATCGATGAAGTAATCGGCCAGCTCAGTGAGGGTCCGGTGGTCGGCATCGCGGCGTCGCTCGGCGATTTCGAGGGTGCGCGCCAACCCGACCGCGCCGGCGACGTTCTCGGTTCCGGGGCGTCGTTTCTTCTCGTGAGCGCCGCCGTAGAAAAGGGGGGCGATTTTGACCCCTTCGCGGACATAGAGAGCGCCGGTGCCCTTGGGCCCGTAGATTTTGTGACCGGTCAGAGAAAGCAGATCCACGCCCAGTTCATTGACGTCGACCCGGACCTTTCCGATGGACTGGACTGCATCGGTGTGAAACAGGGCGCCTTGTTCGTGGGCGGCTTCGACGAGCGGGGACAAATCCTGTATGGCGCCGGTTTCGTTGTTGGCATGCATGACAGAGACGAGGGCGGTTCTGCTGGTAAGGAGGGGCTTGAGACTGTCGACGGAGGCGAAGCCCTCGGGGTCGACGCTCAGCAGATCCAGGAGGTAGTGTTCGTGTTGGTGTAAGTACTCGGCGGGTTCGAGGACGGCGTGGTGTTCCGTGGAGCCGACGACGAGGTGGTTGCGTGAGGTGCCAAAGCGACGGGCGACGCCGAAGATGGCGAGGTTATCGGACTCTGTTCCGCCGGAGGTGAAGAACAGCTCGGAGGGTTTGGCGCCGATGAAGGAAGCGATCTGCTCGCGGGCGTTTTCGAGGGCGACCTTGGCGTCGCGACCGAACTGGTGAACAGAGCTGGCATTGCCGAAGATCTCGCCGAGATAGGGCGTCATGGCGTATGTGACTTCGGGATCAACGGGGGTGGTAGCGTTATGATCGAGATATATGTGGTCCATATGCAGTAACCTTGTCTTTGTGCCGGATGGCGGCCGGCAATTCGCCTTCGTACTTATACGTGAACAGCCAGTCGATTGCTGGTGTTCGCGATGTATGCTTTGTGAGCGACTTATTGCGGGCGGGCTTGATCGTACGCCTGCGTTGGTCGTTCAGAAGGCATACAATATAGTGAAGTGTACGCGATCGGCAATGCCGAATCGAGGCAAATCGAGGTGGCGGGCATAGTCCAGGCGGATCGGCCCGGCAGGTGACATGATTTGCACACCGGTGCCCCAGGCGACGGCGATGTTGCGATAGGTGATTTCATCAAGGTCGGCGAAACCATTGCCGACATCGACGAACACGGTCTGCCAGAGTGGGAAGCGGGCAAACAGGGAGCCGAGCAGGGGGACTTTGTTGAGCACCTGAATGGTGCGCCATCGGAATTCCTGATTGATAATGAAGGTGTAGTCAGCACCTCGTGGTTCGCCGGCCTCGTTGGCGGGGCCGAGGATGTTTTCGCGGAAGCCACGAATGGTATTGGCCCCGCCGAGGTAAAGGCGTTCATCGGAGGGTACGGCGGCGGACGTCCCGAACGGGCGGGCGACACCGAGCCTGATGCGGGAGGCGGATATCCACCCGGGCCAGACGACGTTGTAGGTTGCCCACTGAGCCTCGGCCTTGTAGAAGCTCTCGTCGCCGGCGAGGAAGCCGCCATTGTACTCGGCATTCAGCCAAGCATGGTGTCCCTGTCGGGGGACGAAGAGCTGATCGCGGGAGTCGTAGCGGACGCTGAAATAGAGCTTGCGGCGGACGGAAATGGTATCGCGCTCTTTGGTGATGGGTATCAATTCTTCGGGGACATCGCTGATCTCGACGGATTCGTACTGCAGTCCGCCGGAAAGGTCCCAGTGGCGTCCGAGACGTCGCAGAGTAGACAGTGAGATGGCCCATGACGAGATGGTGTAGTCCTGGAGGACGGACTGGATGGGCGGTTCGAAGCGTCCGGTGAGAGTCAGCGGCATACGAAAGTGCATGAGCCACGGCTCGGTGTAACGGACGCGGTAACGATGGGTGATCAGGCGCGTATCGGTGCCGACGCTGAAGGAGTAGTCGGCGAGCATTTCGAGGCGTCGGGAGCGGATGAAGTTGCGCTTGCCGAAGCTGGTGGAGAGGTCCCACTGCAGGTCGCGCAGCTCAGACTGACCGGCACCGACCTTGAAGTTAGCGTAGTGAGGTTTGCGCTCGCGAACAGAGAGAGCGAAGTCGGGTCTGAGGCGATTGTCGCTGTCGGGGCGGCGATTGATCTGGAAGGTGCTGAAGTACCCTGACTCCCAGAGGCGTTCCTGCGAAGCGAGGATATCTCGCCGCCGGTAGATCTCCCCCGGTTTGATTCTGAGTTCTCGCCGGGCGACCTTGTCGGGGTACTTGTCCATCCCGGTGATGGTAATGTTGCCGAAGTGAACGAGGCTGTCGGACCTAATTTCGAAGGTGACATCGGTGTGCGGCGGCCGGTTGAGGGTGTCGAGGGTGTAGGACACATCAGCGTACGGATACCCGTTGTTAGCGAGGATGGTTTTCATGTCGAACATGGCCTCGCGGATCTGAAAGGGATTGACCGGCTTTCCGGTTTCGAGACGGTCAGTGATGTCGTTCAGGTCGCGGGAAAACCGAGAGGGGTAGTCCCCGGCGAGGTTGGTCGTGTGGTAGTAGAAGCGATTCCCCTCCTTCAGCGAGATGTGAACCAGCACAGTGGAATCCGGCGGCAGGGGACGGTAGTCCTGCTGTAGCTGCACGCCGAGGAAGCCGTTGGAGAGATACAGGGCCATAATGGCGAGACTATCCCTTTCGGCGGTTTCTCGCTGGAGACGGCTTCGGCGGTCGGCACGCAAGGCTCGCCAGAGGTTTCTGGTGTGTGAGTACATGTGGGCCTTGATGGCGGCATCGGAGAAGTGCCGGTTGCCTTCGATGAGAATGGAGTCGATGACGGGCTTGTTGCGGATCCACCGCAGCATGTGGCGATCGTTGTTCTGAGCCGATGCGGCCTCGGACGCGAGCAGGAGAACAACGACGGCAAGCAGGCCTGTCCACAGACGCGTCATCAGAACTCCCAGTGCGCTTTCAGGTTGATGTGGTACAACTCGTCCTCGTCGCGACGACCTTCGAGGACGAGTGACTTGCTGAAGCGGTACTCGAATCCGACCTCCTGTCCCGTCTCTCCGGAGATGCCGCTGCGACCATAGACATAGAGATTGGGGGTGGTGTAGAACCCAAGCGTGATCCTGGCCTTGAGTGGATCCAGTTCGCCCTCCGGGGTAGCATCGATTTCGAAGGTTTCCACGCCGAGCTGGCTTAACTGGCGACCGCCGATTCGTGACATCTCGGAGGAGATCAGCCCGGAGAGGCGCTGGCTGAACCGCCCCGTGGTTTCGAGTTTCTCGGAAGTGGAGTAGTTGGCCACGATGAGAGGCAGCAGGTCCTCGCGGGAGAATTCGGAACCTTCGCCGGGATTGATCTCCGGTTCCTCGAGGGTCCCGGTAACATGGACGGGGATTTCGATGCGTTCGGTGACCGGTTCTTCATCGCCGGCGGCGGACCTGATACCTGTAATGTAGGTAACGGCACGGATATTGAGCATGGGATTGAAGTCCGGCAGGCCCTGGAAGGTGACATAGGATTCGGGCTGGATGCGGAAGGTCTTGTCGAACAGGAAGCCCTTGCCCCGCAGGATTTCGAGTTCGCCGAGGAGTCGATAGCGGCCGGCCTCGCGCTGCACGGTGACTTCGCCGGCAAACTCAGCGTCGATGTCCTGGTTCTTGATCCAGTAGTTTGACAGGATGTCAATAGTGATATTGAGGTCCCATGATGATTCGTTGCCCAGTTGGGCCATGATGGGCGTACCTTCGCCCTCGGTTGCGAACTCCGCACGGTATTCCATCGAAATGAGGGCTAGCTCGCCATAGACGGTTGGTGGTGAGCTGCCTTCGATGTGCAGATCGCCGAGGAATCTTCCCTCAATGTCCTCCAGCTCGTAGCGGAAGGGCATACCGCGGGAGATGGAGACATCGAGGTTGTAGTCGATTTCAGAGAGAGATCGCAGGGTCAGCTCACCATCGATGCGAGCGTGGACGGGGCGGTTACTGCGTTTGCGGTCGCGGACGTAGATGCTGCCGTTTTCGATAATGATGTGGTTGTTTTCCATCCAGACACCAAAGGAGTCGGTGTAGAAGGGATCGACGAGATCGAAGTATTTGAGTTGGGCGGGGACCCATCGCCCGTTGACGCTGTCGCCTGTGATACGGGCGGTGCCCTCGAGTTGCGGCTGATCGGGTCTTCCGAACAGGCGGAAGTCAGCGTTGAGGCGGCCGTCCATCTGCTCGACGTCGGGGAGCACGGTCATCACGAGGTCGAAGCGTCGGTCGGCGGCCTTCATGCTGATGTTCATGGATTCATCGGGGAAGCGGTCGATCAGATCGCCGGTGAAGACAAGATCGACCGGAAGCATGCCGGTGGCCTGATAGTAGCCCTCGCGTGAGAGTATGGCAAGGGTGTCAATGCGGAGCAGACGGTCGGCATACTGCATACGTGATGAAAGCTCACCGAGGTATACATTCTGGTAGACAAGGGAGTCGATGCGGCCATTGAGGAGGAACTCCGGGGCGAGGAATGTCCCCTGCAGCAGGGCCTCGGCGGACAAATCACCGGTGATGGCAAGCGTGTCGGTCAGCAGGGTCACCCAGGGTTGGACAGGGACATTGTCTATGGAGAGGACCACGTCCATGGCTTGATCGAAGCCTATGAAACCGTTGGCCGCCAGCCGGGAGAGGTCGTTTCCGAGGGCGCCCTCGCGAATCCAGAAACCGAGGGAGTCGATGTCGATGATGATTTGGGACTGCTGGGTGAGGCGATGGTCGAGGAGTCTCAGGTTGACGGAATCGACCCACAGGCGGTTTGGTTCGCGCTCGGAATCAAGGACGGCGGTGCAGAACAGGTCGGCGTGTTTGCTGGCCGCGGTCATGCTGGTGACATAGACTAAATGGGAGTCCGTCTGCATCTCGGAGAACAGGGAGTCATAGCGCAGGTCATAGATTGTCCCGCCATGCGAGGCCACAGATACGCGCCCCTGGCGGGCGTTTAGAAAGCGAGCGATATCGACAGAGGCGAAGAAGTCGGAACTGAACAGGCCATATATCCAGAGGGAGTCAGAGACGATCATGCCACTGAGGTCGGGATCGGCAGTGAGACCGGTCAGGCGGGCCTCGGCAGTGGCGTGACCGGCCGGCTCGGTGATGAACAGCTTGTCACGGTAGCGGTCGAGGTTGTTCAGCCGGCAGTCTATCCTGAGGTCAATGCTGTCGGAGTAGTCGAGCGAGCCATTCAGAAGGAAGTCATTCTCGAAGTAACTGATGCGGAAGGAATCGGCGAAGGTCAGATCGGAGGTGGTTATCAGCAGGTCTCCCTCGGCTTCATGGATGGGGTATTCATCGAAGGTCGACTCGTACAGAATGGTGGTCAGGTGCAGTTCAAGGTTGCTCTTGCTGAGAGCGGAGCCGCGCAGATCGATGGAGCCGTTGAGGTCCGAAGACATGGCGTCGGGCACGAGTTGCTGCAGATCGAAGCCGCGGATGTTGGCTTCGAGACGATACGTTTCGGGTTTGGAGGCGAGGTCCAGGTAACCGCGACCGTTGACGGCGCAGCGGCCGAGGATGGTGCCATATAGCGTGTCAAAGGACAGGGCACGATCCTGCAGAGAAACCTGTACGAATGTGTTTTCGAATGTGAAGATTGAGAAGTCGCCGGCGATATGCGCCGAGCCGGACAAAGCGCCGTCGTGATAACTCAGGTCCCCGTAGAGGTCAAGAACACCGTCGATGGGTTTGGTGAAGTGACCGGTAACATCGGGGATGTCGACATTATCGGCGTTGAAGTCGACGCGAAAAGTGATCGGGGCTTTGAGGTCGCCGTGGCCGCTGAGCTTCAGGCGGGTCTGATTGGAAGCGATGGTCATATCCTGCACGACGACTATGCCCTGGTCATAGGTGAGTTTTCCTCGTGCAGAATTCAGGCGATAGCGTTCATCGGCAGCGACGAAGGCCATTTGCTTGAGATCGACAGAGAGGAGGCCACGGTCGATTTGCAGGCCGGCCAGCAGACTGAAGTCCAGTAGCTGTATGGTGTCGGAGGGGTGTTCGACGGTGAGGGTGACCTGATTGAGCTGGAGCTCGTGAATGGTCGCGGCGAAGCCGTCTGCCGATGTGGTGCCAGGCTCCGGGGTGTCGGCGTTGTCGGACGGGCCGAAGGCGGGTAGCAGCCACTGTCCGGAGGAATCCTGACGGAGCGTGAGATCCAGCGTGTCGAAGACGGCCAGGCTGGAGACGAAATCCTCGGTGAGCAGGTTGAGCAGAGAGTATTTGATCCGGGCATGGCGCAGGTCAGCAAGCCGGTAGGAGGTGACGGAATCCCGGTAGTATATCTCGATATCGGCCAACTGGATATCGGCGAGGACGCCACCGCGGATATCGCCGATGCGAACATCGAGATGATACTGAGACAGGTTGAGCCTGTCGAGCTGGCGAGCGACGACGCCCTCGATACCTCCCCACCAGAACAGATAGAAGTAGCTGACCACGATGGCAACCAGCAGCAGGGCCAGGAGGCTCAGGAGCAACCGTTTCAGTCTTAGCTTCAGTTTCAACTTCGATGACGTCTTCGATTTCAAGTTCATCGGTCTACCGGCTCGGCTCGTTCAGAACGTTGTCGAGCAGGCGTTGTGCTGTCTGGTATCCCTCGCCGGCGGCTGGTCCAATATCCTCGACCACCTGACGCACCAGTTCTGGGGTCGCACCGACATTGAGTGCCCCTTTGAGGTGCGAGTGCAGTTGTCGTTCACGGTTTTCCATCATGAGCATGGCCACTATTGCGAGCTCACGAACGGTCGAGTCAAGCCCGGGGCGCGAGAGGACCTTTCCATACCCTTCAACAATCATCCAGCGGAAAATCTCCGGTGCAAACAGCTCGACGCGTTCTTTGAGTAGCTGATGATTTGAGCCGTAGACCCGGCGATAGAGGGCCATGCCACGATTGAACCACGTTTCTGACTCCTGCGTAGTAATGGCGTGCGTACACGCCTTCCGCGGTGATGGAGGGAGGATCTGGTTCAGGTGTTGGGCGGCCTCGAGCATCCGCGGGAAACCGAGGAAGAGATAGGACTGCAGGACGATTTCGTAGAGCTGTAGCTCGGATACCTGATGGCGGACAGCGCAGGCAACGGCACGATCCAGAACAGATGTCCGGCACACGGCGACGGCGGCGGCGTACAGAGCGAGGCTTCTGGTGGTACCGTCGGTCCGGGCCACGAAGCCTTCGAGCAGTGATTCGAGTATGGCGCCGTCGGCAGAGGAGTTCATCGGCCTAAGTTAACGGCAGCATTTGAGTTGTCGCAACCGTAAAGTGATCAGCGGCGGCGGCGCAGTTCGTTCTCGAGATGTCCGATGGTGTGTTTGAGGTTTTCGATAACGCGCAAAAGCGAGTCGGCCTGGTGGGGGCCAATGGTTGTGGAGGCTGTGCCCGAGTTCCGGGCGAGTCCGTCGGGGCTGCCGGCTGAGAGCGGGGCCTGGCCGACCTTGACATTCGTGAAGAAGACCCGGCCGTGGCGCAGGACGCCGACTTTGAGGCTGGCGCCGGGGGGCATCTGGCGCACGAGGCGCATCATGCTCTGGGCATTGGCGATGGTGTTGCCCCCGAGGCTGAAGATGATGTCGCCGCGACGCAGTCCTGAGCTGGCGGCGGGGCCTTCGGCGACAAGGGCGGTGACGGCCAGACCGCGTTCAATGACCTCAGCACTCGCGGAATACGAGGCGGGGATGACTAAGCTGGAGGGGTAGTATTCGACAGGTGGAGAGATTTCGATTTCGACGGCGGAGACTCCCATGAATCCGGCGTGGCGGTCGCCAAAGGTCTCCAGGTGTTCCACGATGGAGATCAGGTCGGAGGCACCGATGGCGGCGCCGATTTCGGAGCGGTCGCCGCCGACACCGCCGACAACGATACCGACGAGCTGGCCGTTGAGGTCGAAGACACCGCCGCCGAGCGATCCGGATGTGACGGGGGCAGTGAAGTGAAGCCGACCATCGGGCGCGACCCCGGCACAGAAGCCGACCGAAGGTGAGACGCGGACGCCGTAGGCGTTGCCGAGAGCGACGACCATGCGACCGTTGCATATCTGGTCGCGCGAGATGACGGCGGGGCACCCGATGGGTTGTTCGGCCTGCAGCAGGGCCAGACCGGTGTGATAATCCACTCCGACGAGGCGGCCGCGCGCGGTCTGGTCATCGCAGTACACGACGATCTGCTCGCGGTTGATGACGGAGGGTGCGGACACGATAATCTTGCCGGTGGAATCGTAGACGATTCCGGAGCTGATGATCTGGAAGCGCGTTTCCTGGCCGGATCGGGCAAGCCGTTCGGGTGACATGGCATGGCTGGCCTCGACGGTCACGACGGAGGCTGAGAGGCGTTCGATGAGCGCAGCCAGTTGCGATTCCATCGAGCCAAGCTCGTTACCGAAAGCGGGGGTTGTCGAAAAAAAGACCGCCATCAGGGGGATGGCAAGCACCCTCCGGGCGGTCTGTATCAGACGCGTTATCATTTTAGTATACCTCGACAGCCTCCCTGGCAGCAGCCGCCTCCGGCGTCAGGTAGACGCGGACAACGGGGCGCACCTTGTAATACGTCGGGGCAAACGGAATGCCGGGTGTTGCCTGGGCGGATGCCAGCCTGCCGTTCTGAGCGAGTTGTCCGAAGTAGTTGCCCACGACAGACTCGGAAATGCTGTTGACACGATCGACGTAAGCGAGCTGGCGGTTGAGGGACCATTCCTCGGCCAGTCGCTGGGTGACATTGGGATTGTTGATCGGCTGGGCAGTCAGATAGGCATCATCGCGGCTGTTGTCGGCGGTTCGATCCAGATCTCCCTGCGGCGTCAACGCTACCATGATGGCGAGTATCACCACACAGGCAGAAACGACGGCGGGAATGGCGCGGCCCCATGAGAACAGCGGGGCTGACCTTGGCAGGTAGGCCTGGGTACGTGTCTCGGCGAAGCGCTCCTGCGCGATACGATTGAGCAAACGGGTATTAAAGTCCTGTGACAGCCCGGGCGAGACCAGTTCCCGTGCGGTCTCGCAAATGGACTTATGGATGGCTGCCTCTTTTCGGCATGCCGCACATTCAGCGAGATGCTCGCTAACGGCAAGGCGCTGCCGGCTTTTCAGCTCGTCTTTATATAAAGCTGACAGGCAGGAGCGTACCTTTCGACAACGCATTATGTTCCTCCAGACCAGGCTTAAGCTTTTCTCTGAGCATCATGCGCGCCCGGTTCACGCGCGACTTGACGGTGCCCAGCGGTACGTTGAGGACCTTGGCCACTTCCTCGTACGGCAACTCCTCGACATCGCGCAGGAGGAAAGCCGTGCGGTACTTTTCAGGAAGCGACTTGACCGCCGCGTCTATGGTCTGCGGCAGTCGACTGGGCAGCTTGGGATCGACCGCGAATTCGGTTTCGCTCCCTTGCATATCGGTGATATCGTAAAACTTGAACCGTTTTCTCTTTCGCAACTCGTTTCGGGCCAGGTTAAGTCCGATGGTGTAGATCCAGGTGGAGAAGCAGTGTTTGAAATTGAACGACTGCCGGTGCTGGTACACCCGAACGAAGGTCTCCTGGACGATATCCTCGGCTTCCTCGTTGGAGGAGAGCATGCGCCCGATGACGTTCATCAGGCGGTCTTTGTAGCGGTCGACCATCTCGTTGAAGGCGACCATGTCGCCATTCTGGATGGCCCGCATCAGCCGATAGTCTATGTCTTTTTCTGTTTCTTTGGCCATTTTGCGTTTCTTTCGCGCTCTCATAGTATGGTACCCTCCTTGAAGGCAGAAGTTCCCATGTGCGGCATAGCGGCAGAAAATCCTAAGTAGTTATCCAATAACGGCTTGTTGCCGATTCGAAGCCTGCCTTCGAAAGAAATACCGTTGTCGATGCCGTTTCTTCCCGAAAGGCGGCAATAAAGCGGCACCGGGGAGTTATCGGAACAATCCGCCCCATCCGGTAAGGTACAGCCCGGCACCGGATAGCGCCAGAAGAATCACGGGGACGGCCAGCAGGCGGTAGACGCGGGCAAGGTCGCTCTGGAAGTAGTGATTGGTAAGGATGAGGCAGACATGGCCCGGTGAGAGCATCATACCGGCATATCCGGCCATGTAGGCAAGGAAGATGTGGCTGGGGATGATGTCGGGTTGGTAGAGAAAGCCGGCCAGAATAGTGTAGCTGAGGGCGACGAAGGCGGCGACCATCCCGGTCAACAGGCCGGCGGTGAAGCATACGATGACGATGACGGATTCCGGGGGAAGGTTGAGAGTCGCGGTTAGCTGCGGCAGAGAGCCGATGGCTCCGCTGAGTTCGAGGGCCGTCTGGAAGGACAGGATGCCGAAGACCAGGAAGATCAGCTTGAAGGAGAACCCTTTGGCGAGGGCCGACTTGAGGCCTGGCCACTCGGGTCGGAAGGCGGCGATCAGGCTCAGCAAGGCAACGAGAACCGCGATAGACATTTCGATGCGAAGGGCACCGTAGAGAAGGATGGCCAGCAGAATAGGCCAGACAGCGCGCAGGATGCCAGCGAGGGCGGCAGCCAGATGGTAGTGTCCCTCGTGCGCAGTGGCCGGTATGCGTCGAATGAAGAAGGCCCAGCCGATGGCTGTCATGACGAGGGCCATGGGGGCCTGCATGAGGGCGACGCGTCCGATGGGCATACCGGTGATGGCCTCGGTGAGGATGATACCGGGATAGACGGGCCAGAAGAATTCGACAACATGGCGAAACCAATAGTTGGTAGCGGTTTTGAAGGCCGGGGGGTGGGTCTGGCCGCCGATGACGCGTTCGATCAGCGGCGCGGACAGGAGGGCACCGCCGGGCATGGGCATCAGCCCGATCAGGGGCGGCAGCATGGCGGCGGCGGTGCGGTTGCCGCCGGGGAGGTCGCGGCAGACATCCGACATACGTTGCAGCAGGCCCAGTTCCTGAAGCATCTGGCCGAGCGTCGTGATGAGAACGATGACGGCGGTCAGGGAGATGAAACGTCGGGATTGGACGAGGTCAGCGTAGCCTCCGAGCAGTTCCATCGGTGAGACGAGAAAGAGCGCGGCGGTGAGGACTCCGGCGCCGAAGAGGACCACCCCGACCGGCCAGCGACGCCTGAGCGCGACCACGATGAGAGCAAGAACCAAAGCGAGCTTAAGGGCATCCACAGGGGCAAGTATATGTCGGTTTCGCAGGAGTACCAGCAGAAAATGAACAGAAGTTCCGGGGGCGCTTGACTGTACGAATCGGGTGTGTATGTTCCCCGGATGCAGGTCAGGCAGGATATGCTGGTGACCACGGGGAGCCGAGCAGAGGCGGTGTTCCATCCGTTCGCGCATGAGGAAGGCGCGATGTGGCTGGACACATCACTGGTGGTTCCGGACCGCGGGATGCGGTCGGTGATGGCCCGTTCGCCGAAAATGGTGGTGGCGTTTGACGGGGGGTTGATCGGAGGGAACGCAGAGTCGCGGGTCTACAGCCGACCGGGGAGCATCCATGACTATCTTAAGATGCTGCAGCGTCTGTGGGCGGAGCCGGAGCTGGTGTCGGTGGGTTATCTGACGTACGAGGCGATGATCCGTCTGCTGGGGTTGGAACCGGTGGCGACGCTGCCATCGGTGCCGGAGGCAGTGTTCTGTTTCTATGATTCGGCACTGCTGTTCGAGGATGCCGAAAGTGAGCCGGCAATCGCCGGTTTGGGCGGCACCGATTTGGGTGACTGGAAACATCCGGGGGGCCTGGAGAGGGCATCGCGGCCGGGTCAGCCGTGTTTGGCGGCACTGGCGACCATGCGGCCCGAGGATTACCTGCAGAAGGTGGAGAAGGTCCGGAAGCACATTTACGAGGGGGACATATACCAGGCGAATCTGACGACGCGGTTCGATGTTGAGAGTGCTGTGTCTGCGTGGGAGGTGTACCGGTACCTTCGGGAGGTCAATCCGGCCCCGTTTGGCGCGTACCTGAATTTCGGTTCGTTTCAGGTGATCAGTTGTTCACCGGAGCGGATGTTTGCACTGGAGCCGGACGGGCGGGTGACGACGGCACCGATCAAGGGGACGGTGGCGACCGGGCTGGATGAGCGGGAGCAGGCGATCAACGTTCGCAGGCTGGAAGGATCGGAGAAGGACCGTGCGGAGCTGCTGATGATTGTAGATCTGCTGCGCAACGATCTGGGGCGGGTGGCGCAGATTGGGACGGTGTCGGTTGACCGGCTTTTCCGTTGTGAGCGCTATGCCTCAGTGACGCACTTAGTGGCGGACATATCCGCCAGGCTGGCTGAGGGGAGGTCGCTCGTGGAGCTGCTGACAGCGCTGTCGCCGGGGGGATCGATAACGGGTGCGCCCAAGCGGCGGGCGGTGGAGATACTGATGGAGCTGGAGACAGTTCCGCGCGGGCTGTATACCGGGTGTATTGGCTGGGTCTATGGGGGACGGGCGGAGTTCAACATTGCGATTCGGACCATGCTGCATGTTCATGGGATGTACCATATACATGCCGGTGGCGGCATAGTCGCCGACAGTGACGCAGAGTGTGAACGGCGGGAGGTTCTGCTGAAGGCGGAGCCCTTGTTTGCTGCGTTGGGCGTGAGGCCGGAGCAGCTGGGATGGTAGCACAGTGAAGGTTGTGACAACAATCGATGGCAAGTTTGTGCCGCGCGAGAAGGCCTGCATCTCGGTATTCGACAATGCACTGCTTTACGCCGAGGGGTTATTTGAGACATTTCTGGCGGTTGATGATCGGGTCGTGTTCGTGGATGATCACCTTCGCAGGTTGTCGGCGGGTTTGAAGGTGACGGGTTTGAAGCTGCCGGTGGACCGTCGCACACTGAAGCAGTGGATGGTACAGACAGCGGCGGCACATCCGGACCATATCAAGAAGCTGCGGTTGACAATCACCAGCGGCGAGGCGGCGCGGTGGGTCGGTACTCAGGGGTCGTCGAGGGTGATCCTGAGTGCCTCGCCGCATGAACTGCCGCAGGCTCCGTACACGCTGCATCTGTCTGAATTCCGCATAGACCAGAACTCTGTCTTCAGGCGAATCAAAACGATATCCTACGCGATTCACGCCGCGGCGCTCAAGCAGGCGAAGCGATACCGGCTCGATGATGCGCTGCTGCTGAATACGAGCAATCAGGTGGCGGAGGTGACCTCGGCCAACATCTTCTGGGTGAAGCGCGGACGCGTCTTCACACCGCCAATTTCGGCGGGGTGTCTGGACGGGGTGACGCGCAGAGTCCTGCTGCGGCGAGCACCGGGCTGGGGTGTGAGCATTGCGGAGAGGAACTGCCAACTGGAGACGCTGCTGGCGGCCGATGAGGTGTTCATCTCCAGTTCGTTGAAAGTGATCGTTCCGGTGGGCAAGATCAGAACAGACAAAGGGACTTTCAGCTTGACGCCCGGTCCGGTCGCAGAGTATCTCAGGGACCGGTTCTACAGACTGCTGCGGATCTGATGGGCGTTGTCCGGGGCGCAGAGTCGACGGAGCACGCACTATGCGGGATCGGGCGGCCTTGTTTTATGTTGACTGGTCTGCGGGGGCGTTTCTATTGTGACAGAAGAATGCATTCGCTTGCACATGCAGATGCAGGCGAGCGATCGTGAGTATATCGACCGGGAGAGCAGTGGTGAGATGTGTCCTGATCCTGGCAGTGTGGCTGGTAGTGGCGGTGATGGCGCCATCGACGGTGGTTATGGCGCAGCAGGATGGCGGCTGGCGGGGGAACAACTTCTATGAGATTCCGGCCCGGTGGCTGATAGACTGCCCGACAGCAGGCACTCTCCCCCGCGCCCATTGGAACATAGTCACACGGATTTACCCCGGCGGCGGCGCCATTGCGCATTGCGATATCGGCCTGTCGGGGAGGCTGACGATGGGTGTTTCGTACGGGGGCGAACAGGTGTTGGCCAACGATGATCCCGACTGGAATCCGCGGCTCGAGTTCTCGGTGAAATTTCGTTTCGTGGATGAAGGACGGACGGTGCCGGGAATATCGGCCGGATTCAGTTCGCAGGGAAATGGGGCTTTCAACGACGGCATGGACCGGTACACGTTCAAATCGCGCGGGTTCTATGCGGTGGTGAGTCGAAGTTTCTATTTCTATCAGTGGACGATGGGGGGGCATGGAGGGCTGAACTACTCGCTGGAGAACGATGTCGACCAGGAGAAGGACCTGAATTTCTTTGTGGGGACAGATGTGACCTTTCGCTACAATCTGGCGCTGCTCCTTGAGTGGGATGCGGGGCTGAACGATGACCGGTCGTCTCTGCCGAACGGGACAAGCAATGAGTTCGGCGGCAAGGGGCGCGGGTACCTGAATGCCTCGATAAAGTGGCTGTTCACGGAGAAGCTGGAGATCGAGCTGCTGCTGAAGGACCTGTTTGTTAATCGGCGGGAGTCTGATACGTTTACGCGTGAGCTGCGGATTACGTACGTCGATCACTTCTGAGGGTTGGGAATAATTGAGGTGAACGGGGGGCATTTCCTGCTTGCATGGGACGCGGGCAAGGGTTAGTTTGGGTGTGGACGAGACACTAAAAGGAGGCAGCTTATGGGTTTTGCAGGGCATCCAATCGGGAATATCATTGCATCTTGTGTCGTGGGGTTGGTCTTGGGTTATCTGATAGGATTTCGGCTCCAGCGACCGCGCGGCTGGCCGGCAACGGTGGTGATCGCAATGGTGTGGGCACTATCGCCGTTTATTGGTACAGATACGTACCTTCTGCGAATGAATGACTTCGGGCTTGTCTTCAACTGGTTACTCGCAGTCATGCTGACGGTGATACTTGCGTCCTTCGTGGTGAGGCTGGTGCAGGGCCGGGTGCCGCCAGCACAGAAGTCGCTTGCGCAGTGACAGATCTGTGAGGGTAAGTGCATGCGTTGTGTGTCGGGGGTTGATATACGAGGGCTGACAGCCCGGAAAGGAGGCGACTGGTGGAACTTATCGGGTATACTCTGGAGAATGTCTTTTTGTCCTGTGCGGTAGGAGGAATCATTGGATTCCTGGTTGGGTACGTCTGGGGGCGGCCACGTAGCTTGTGGGGAGTGGGTATCACAGCGGTTCTGTTGTTGCTTTTTGGTCTCAAACCTAATCCATACAACCACATCTTCAACTTTGACAATGTTGTTGTTATCTACGCCTTTCCAACTCTGCCACTCGCCATGGTCACGATCCTGGTCCTGTTTGGGATACGCTGGGTGTCAGATCGCCGGGTGGACAGAGAGCGGTACGCTGCGTGATGTCACTGGTACTTCGGCGCCTAACCGTCAGGGAATGTGAATGACCGCCTACAGCGCTTGGGTGCTGGAGTATCCGCTGCTTTCCGCGGCGGTGCATTTTGCGATACTGGGGACGATTGGCGAGATTCTGTCGGTGTCGATAGTGCGCCGTCGGATGTCATGGCCGGGAAACGCGTGGCAGGTGCTCGGCAAGGTGGCCGCGTGGGCATTGCTGGGAGTTTTCATCAAATACGGCTTCGCCGGGATGAAGGGGTTCACGCGGGCGCTGGTTGACCAGCAGTTGCTGCCATCGTTTCTGGGGGCGGGAATTGGCTGGGCGCTGGCGGTGTCGACGCTGACGAATGTCCTCTTTGGGCCGCAGATGATGTTGTTTCACCGGCTGGAGGACAACCTGATTCTTCGGGAGTGGAATTTCGCCGGGTTGACGACGGCGTGGTGGACGTTGCTCTGGTTCTGGATACCGGCGCACACGGTGACGTTCAGCCTGCCGCTGGCGTATCAGATACCGCTGGCGGCGGTGTGGTCGGTGGTGCTGGGAGCGATTATGGGGTTTACGAAAGCCCGTAAGGCGGCCGGGTTGGTTGGTGGTCAGCCGAGCTGATTCATCAAGAAGTCCCACAATCCAAGCAGTTTGACGGCGGAAGCGGCTACCATCACGATGAGCAGCCAGCGGATGTGGTTGGCGTAGCGCTGGGCAGGCACTCTTACGGCGATCCAGGCGCCGATCATGTTGCCGAATCCCAGAACGATGCCGACGACCCACTGGACCTGACCGTTGAGGACGAACACGAGAAGAGCGAGCACTGTAAAACACAGGATGATGAGGTTCTTGATGGGGTTGGCCATGCCTTTGAGGCCATAGCCGACGCCGAGCACGAGCGCAGCCAGCAGGAAGACGCCGACGCCGATCTGGATGAAGCCGCCGTACATACCGACAAAGAACAGCACGATCACTTGACCGAGGCCGGGTTGGCGGGAGATGAGCTCATCGCGGCCCTCCAGCCATCGTTTGGGGCGAGCGAACAACAGCGCCAGCATGACCAGCATGAGGAGACCGATAATCAGGCGCAGCAGTTGTTCATTTATTGAAACGGCGATCTGTGCCCCGATAACCCCTCCGATGACAGCCGGAATGGCGAGGATGAGTCCATGGCGGAAGTCAAGCTGACCTGTTTTGCGGTAGCGGGCTACGGAGGTGGCGGTCTGCATGAGGATAGCGATACGGTTGGTACCGTTGGCGACATTGGCGGGCAGACCCAGGAAGATGAGCAGCGGCAGGGTGATCAGCGAGCCGTTGCCGGCGAGAGTGTTGATGAAGCCGGCCAGTGCCCCGGCGGCAATGACCAGCAGGTAGATATACCATTCCATAGGCGGTCAAAAAGGGTCGGTTGCGGGGATATGTCAACGGAAAAGGGCGTGTGTTGCGGGGGGGAACCCTCGACCGGATCGGGCGGGTCTGTCGCCGGCGTCTGGCAAGCTAGTCGCCGGCAGAGTGCCGCCACCGGGCAGGTTCCTGTATGAGAGGCACCAGGGTTCGGGCACTGAAATCGTGACAGGGCTGATTACAGGTCGAACTTTTTCCAGCGCGCAAGGACCATCTCAACGAAGTCGCCGACTTCCTCAATGACCTTGTTCAGGTATTCGCGGGAGCGCTCCGGGTTGTTTTCGGGGTACCCCTGTTCGGCCTTGTAAAGGAGGATCTGGCCGGGCACGGGGTAGACATCGGCGCCGGGGTTAATCTGATAGCACAGGTCCTCGCTGTAGGCGTTCCAGTCGACGAGGTCGGGATCGATGGCCTGCACCATCGCGGTTTCATCGGTACCGGCATGACCGCCGACGTGTTCGAAGAACTTCTCGGTCATGTCGGCGCAGAGTTGCCACCAATGGACGACGCAGATATTGGTGCGGCGTTCGCGGTGGAAATCGTAGGCGACTTGTTTGAGGGCGGAGTTGTTGCCGCCGTGGCCGTTCATGATGATCACATTGCCGAAGCCGTCATCGGCGAAGCAGTCGACAATCTCGCGGATGTAGGCGGCGAAGACCTCGGGCGAGACGGTGGTACTGCCGGCATAGCGGTAAAGCGATTTGGTGATGCCGTGATTAACGATGGGCGCGATCAGGGCGTTGGTACGCTCGGCGATTCCCTCGGCGATGCGCTGGGGGATGAAGTTATCAGTGCCGATGGCGGCGGAACCGTGGGCCTCGACAGTGCCGACGGGGAGTATGATGGTGTCGATCTGCGAAGGGACCAACTCTTTGATTTTCAGCCAGCTTAGACGCTGCATTTCTCGTTGCATGATTATGGCTCCAGTCTGGCGAGGATACGTTCCAGGACGATTTCGGTTTCGCGGCAGGTGGTTTCATCGCCCTCGAACCGGAACTGATTGATGTCGCGGGCGAGCATTTCCAGGTCATCGGAGCGCTCCACGCAGTACCAGATTTCCAGTTCGCTCCATGAGATACCCTGTTTGGTGAGGGCCTCAGAGACCTCGGAATAGATGCTGGGTGAGTTCCAGTCGAAGGTTGACAGGTCGATGTGCTCGTGGCCGCTCATACCGATGGTGTAGTAGCGTCCTTCGGGGGTGGGACCGAAGACGACATCAGACGCGCGCAGCATCTTGAGCATGCGTTTCATCATGGCAGAGCTGATAGTTGGGGTGCGGCTGCCGACGAGCATGACGTAGTTGTAGCCTTTTTCGAAGCAGTCCTCGAAGACGTTGGCGGCGCGCTTGCCCCAGCCCTGCTTCTTCATGACGACACTCGCGAAGCGACTATCGAAATCACCGGCCTGCGCGGTGCTGACTTTCTTGCGCAGGTAGTCAGTAACGATTTTGACCAGCTGAACGCGGTCAGCGCTGTCGATATAGTAGAGGCGAATGTCGACCTCGGGGATTGCGAGCGCGTGCATGATGGTGTCGGTGATGAAAGCCTGATGCAGGAATCGCAGCATATCACCCTTGATGATGCCGAAGTCCATGCTGGAGCCTTCCTCGAACGGTTCCTGAATGCAGACCGCGATCACGGCGTTGTTTTTCTTCTGCGGCATAAGTCCTTGCTGGTTGCAGGTCGCTGTTTCCGTATCGTTTCATGGCTAATATAGGACTCAGGCGGAAGCGGAGTCAAGGAGCGGACAGGAGAAATTATTCGAGAGTGAACAGCGGTGCGGCGGTCAACAGACCACTCACGGGCGTGTGTGCGTACGGCGGGTTACGAGATGGCCCGCATGTACCCGAGCATGTCATCCGGGCCGACAACGCCTTGCAGCACACGCTGGATGTTGCCTCTGCTGTCGAGCAGGATGACGGTGGGCAGGGAGTAGTGCTTCATGTTGAAGCGTTTCATGAAATCCTGGGTCACCGGGGAGTCGGCCGTCTCTAGTTGCACCTTGACAGGGACGAAGCGTTTGGCCTCCTCGGCGACGGCGTGGTTGCCGAAGGTTTTTTTGTCGAGCACCCGGCAGTTGACACACCAGGTAGCCCAGGTGTCGACGAGGACGGGTTTTCCCTCGGTTTCGGCTCGGGCCAGCGCGGTTGCGAGGTCGGTCTCCCAGTCGATAAGTTTGGTTTCGGCGCGGCTGTCGGGGTTGATCGTGGACGGGAGCCAGCCCGAGGCAGCGGGGAGAATGAAACCCTGTGTGGCCAGGGATCCGATAAGCAGGTAGGCGCCGATCAGAAGCGCCAGAACGCCGAGGAACTTCTTCAGGCGGAGGAAGAAGCCGGAGTCGGTAGTGAGGCGGTCGAGTCCGCCGGCGAAAGTGCCATAGGCGAGGAGTATCAGCCCGGTGATGATGGCGATGTAGCTTGCCGGCAGGAGTGTCTGCAGGAAGTAGACGGCCATCAGCAAAAGGACGAAGCCGAAGAACTTCTTGATTTGTTCCATCCACTCCCCTGCACCGGGGAGTTTGCTGATGGCTGACGAGAAGGTACCGATGATGACATACAGTGTACCCAAACCAAGAGCAAAGACGAAGAGGACGATGAACCCGAGGAAGGGTGAGCCGCTGGTGGCGACATAGAGCAGGATACCGGCGACAAAGGGACCGACGCAGGGCGAGACGACGAGGGCAGCGATGACGCCGAGGATGAGGGAACCGACGATGCCTCCTCCCCCCTTCTGAGCGCGAGCGCCGAGCTTGTTGCGCAGGGACATGGGTACCTGGAGTTCATACAGCCCGAACATGGAGAGGGCGAAGATTATGAACACAGTCACGATGCCAATGACGACCGGCGGGCTGGCCAGCCAGGCTCCGAACACACCGCCGACCAGACTGACGATCAGGCCCATGATGCCATACATGAAAGCCATCGCACCGACATAGAAAAGCGACAGGACGAATCCGCGACCGACGCTGCGCTGCTGCCCGGCGAAGACCGACACGGTGATGGGGATCATCGGATAGGTGCAGGGAGAGAATGACAACAGTAAACCGGTGACGAAGGCCAGCCCGAGGGCGAGCAGGTAGCCCCAGAAGCCATAGCTGGCGATCAGCCTCTCAAGATCGTTGAGCGGCTGGGCCTCGCCCTGGGAGTGTTCGCTGTCGGCAGGCGTTGCATCCGTTGTGATTTTCGTATCGGCACCGGGGTCGGAGAACAGCGCGCCGTGAATCGGGGCACCGAGTTCTCCCACGGTGATGGTCAGGGGCATTTCGACTGTTTGCGGAGCGCGACATTCAAAGTTGTTGCAGGGCTGATAGGTGAATCGGACGGGAATGTCGTAGGCGCCCGCCTGGACAGAGTTCGCGATGGTGATATCGAACAGAAACACGATGTCATTGGAGTAGACCGAGAAGGGCTGATCGAACAGCGTCATATCGTGAGCTTTGGGCAGGACGAAATTCGACGGGGTAATGCCGATGAGGGTATCGAAGGATACCTCGGCGGGAATCAGCCAGTCCTCATGCGGTCGGGCGGAGTTGATATGCCAGTCTGGATGGATGCTCACCAGAACGGCGGCCGGATATGTGCCGCCGGCAGGCACGGATTCACGTGAGAAGACGACCTGAGCGGTCACAATGGGGTTGTCGGCCGCAGCGGCCGGCTGTGATGCCTGGAATCCTTTCAGAGGGTCAGTGCCGGCGACAGCCAGACAGGAGAAAACAACAGCGATCAGCAGGATCAGGGCAGTGGCACGGAGGCCGTGGGGGGAGGTGGCAGGCAGTGTCTTCATCGATCGAGCAACCCCTCGAGTTCTCTGGTGAGGTTATGCCGGCCATATTGAGCCGGCTGCTATCTGTGGGATACTAGTAAACTCAGTATTTCTTATTCAATACTTCTTATATTGGAGCAGCGGTTCCGGAGTTTCCGAACGGGTTCGATTTCACCCCGATCGAGTGGGGCCGGCTGGCTACTTCCTTGCGGCCCGGGCCATGATCTCATTGCGCAGGTAGACCAAGAGCTTGTCGGAGTCAAGGGAGCGCATGAGGCGGTCGGCAAGTTTGTCCGACAACTGGCCGGCCAGCTCGGCAGCGAACTGCCGGGTGAACAGTTGAAGGTCCTCGGAGGTGATGTTCTCGATGGTATCCTCCCACTTGTGAGCGGCATTGCCAGCGGTGGATTGCCCGGAGTCGGAAGAATCGGACGAATCAATACTGACGCGTTCAAGCTCGTCCCCCTCGAACTTCTCGATCTCCTTCTTGAACTCATCGATGAACTTCTCGACACCGGCTGATTTGTCTTTGGTGCCGGTGCTGCCGGGGGGCGGTGTCACCGGATCGACATGCTCGGCGGCGGCGTTAGGCTGAATATCTTCGGGTCGGAGATCGTCTGCCGGCTGTGCTTTGTCGGGAGGTGTGACAGGTGAGCCGGCGGGTTGCTGATCGGCGCTCTTGTCCTTGCCGAGCTGGCCGACTTCTTCCTGCATGGAGTTGATAAACCAGTTGTAGTCATGGTCGGCCGGCGCGTCGGAGTCGGAACCGGCCAGGTCGGCGATGTCGATTTTGGCCGTACCGATGCGTTGGACCTGTGAATCTTTGGGGGGCTCGGCAGGCGGTTGGGGATGTTTGGCCTTGTCCTGGTGGATCATGATAGACTCGACGCGGTGCTCGCCGGTCTGGTTGGTGTCGTCGGGTGACGGTTCTTCATCGAGTCCGACGAACTCCTTGGTCGGCTTCTTGGATGATTTTGTGGGAATCTGTGTCGTTTGGCCACCGAGCACCTCGCTGTCGGTGACACTGAGATCACCATTGGCGACATCGATCTGGTCCAGCCCCAGTGCGGCATCGAGGAACTCGTCATCCATGTCTGCCTGGTCGAGGGGGTTGGAGGGTCTTTGGTCCGGGGAGTCTGAACGTCCGGAGAAGACCATGACTTTCTCTATGAAATCGCGTGGATCAAACGGTCGGGGCAGGATAATCTCCTCAGGCAGTGGCAGTGAGGTATCTCCGGGATCGTTAAGGACAAGTACGGGCACACCTTGCAGGCCCTGTGCGCCCTGAAGAACCGCATAGAGGGGTTGTCCGGCTTCATCGGTAAGCTCTCCGCCGACAATCACGAGATCAGGTCTGGCCTGTCGGGAGATATCGCAGGCTTTTGGACCGGAGGCGACGGCAACGACTTCGAACCCGTTCTGTCTGAGCAGGGTTTCGGCGACGGTGCGGATGTTGTCGGAGGCTTCGGCAAGCAGGACACGTTTGTGCATGATAATGATTTATCCCTCTACTTCTTCTTTTTGGCCAGGTGCGATGAAGCTTTGTCCAGAAAATCGCGTTCGGCCGGGGTCAGATTCTCGATTCCCACCTCATTAATCTTGTCGAGAATCTCATCGACTTTCTGCATAGTGATATCGTAATCTTCGCGTTCTTTTTCGATCTTACGCTCGTTCCTTTTGCGACGCAAGTTTCTAATTTTGCCGATCGTGCGATTGATGCGCCAGTCGAATTTGAGATAGGCAACGCCATAGAGGGCGCCTCCCAAGTGTGCCCAGTGGGCGACATTGGCGCCTCCGAACAAGAAACCGAGCAGCATCATGCCGGGGACCATCCATTTGACCCGGACGGGGAACAGGAAGTAGATATAGACGAGGCGGTTAGGGAACATAACCCAATAAGCCGCCAGGACACCATAGACAGCTGCCGACGCGCCGATCATGGGTACTGCCTGCCCGGACTTGACAATGAGTGTCAGTACGGCGCCGGCGAGTCCGGAGAGGATATAGAATCGCGCGAAACGTCGAGTACCCAGATTGCGCTCGATTTCGGTGCCGAACATCCAGAGCATGAACATATTGAAGAATATGTGTCCTATACCGCCATGGAGGAACATATAGGTGAACGGCTGATAGAGTAGATTGGGGAAATCAGAGAAGAATTTCCTGGGTGACAGACCGAGGATATAGGTGAGGTCCGGGTAGATGAGCTGGACGACGAAGACCGCGACGTTGGCGATGAGCATCGCCTTGATGAACGGGGATATCATCCCGGGGCCGAAAGTGGGCCGGCGCTGGCCGAACTGGTTGTTTAGTCCGCTGAATCTCATTAGTATAGTATCGGTTTTAGCACAACAGTGGTTTAAGTATGGTTCGAGTCGGCCGGGTAATCAACCAGAACTATTAGTTTTTGCGCGTTGGTGTGTTCGGGTCAGACTCGGAGGTCTTCGCTTCTGAGTTCTGTTTCTTCGTCTCTTCCTCCGGAAGAGGGCAACTGCCGCTCATTCAGGTGTTCACGCCGAATCGAGGGAGTACTTTGGAGACCAGCAGGTACCAGACAACGAGAAAGGCAATCAGGCTCAGGATGTCATATAGATCCATAGTGCCTCATCCTTAGTGTTCGCTTAGTGCTTTGACCATTGCTGTCGTGTTTGTCACTTATACCTATTCATGTCAGTTCACATGCATACCAGAAACACTGGACGGCGGGCGGGGTTTCCGGGCAGCGCGAAATCGGGCGCTCCGGGGCAAAGAAAAGCGGCCGCCCGAGGGTTCTCAGGCGGCCGGCAACTCGCTGAGGGGGGCAGACTCAGACCTCAGACCATGACCTTGTCGAGTCTGGCCTGAATCTGTGCCTTGGGCAAAGCGCCGACTACCTGGTCGACCACCTCGCCGTTGCGGAAGAACAGCAGCGACGGGATGGACATGATGTTGTACTTGGCAGCGGTCTTGTTGTTGGCGTCGACATCGAGCTTGGCAACTTTGACCTTGTCGCCATACTCCTGAGCCAGTTCCTCAAGGATCGGTGCGATCATTTTGCACGGGCCGCACCATGTCGCCCAGAAGTCAACAATGACGGGCTTGTCCGACTGCAGGACTTCAGTCTCGAATGAATCGTCAGTGATGGTGATGGGACTGCTCATTGGTTTCCTCCAACCGAATCTATTGCGTATCGTTCATTTCCTGTTGGTGAACAACATTGAGTACACAATTAAGTTCCTTTGGGCAACATCAAAAAGGCCCTGCGTGGCGACCGGGATTTGACGCTGATGCGACGGTCGCTGCTGGTGCAGTATAGTACAATCCGTCGAAAAGGAAAGCCCATTGTTGCCTTTCTGAGGTTGCGTGCCTGTCGCTCAGTCGCCGAACCGGCGGTGGCAGGCATCAGCCTGTCACACATAGACATCGCCATGGCTGCGTCCGCGGGCAAAAGCTCTGACCTGCTCGGCGAAAGCTTCGAGACGGGTTTCCTCACCGCTGTCGCGGAGTCCTTCGTAGCTGATGTTGAGCCAGGGAACACCACCGAGGTCCTCGGCAACGGTTCTTGACAGGGAACTCACGGCTGTTCCGGGCATGCAGTTGAAGGGCATGGCATTGACGACGCCGCTGGCGCCGTTGGTGACCATCTCCATCGCCTTGCCAATGGAGAGAATGGCTTCTCCCTTGATTTCCAGCGGCAGATAGCGGGTGGCCATACGCAGGACCTCCTTCACGGAGCGGTCGTGCGGGATGTCGACGAATTGTGAGAAGCGCTTCATGAAGCGGTGCTCATCGCGCTGCTGCAGGATCAGTTGGGATGAGGCGTGCAATATCCCGCGGAAGTCCCAGTTGTTCAGAGCATCGTGTCGATAGGTGAAAGAGGTATACAGCGGCCATTCGGTCAGTGTGGCCATACGTACCTCAAGTTGCTGGTTTTCCAGTTGCTGGATCAGGTAGTTGTTGGAGAAGCGATTGTGGCGCAGGTATATCTCCCCCACCAATCCTACCAAGGGGTAGCGTTCCGGACGTCGTTCGATACGGCTGAAGGCCTCGCTGGCATCGTGAGCAAGGTCCATGAGGGATTCATCACGCTGGATGGCCTTGTCGAGGCGGGCGAGGTAATGGAAGTAGAGGCGTTCGGCAGCACCCTTCTCCACCTCGTAGGGGCGTACGCGCAGAAGTAGTTTCTGGAGACCGTCAACGACAACAAAGCCGCGCCAGGCGAGCGTGCGGAAATTGGTGCCATCGAGGCCGAACTGGGCATACCCGTCGCTGGAGTTAGGGGAGTAAATGGCGACATCCTGATAGCCGAGTTCATCGAGAACAACGCGGTGGAACTGGCTGTAGAGGCCGAATCGGCAGGGGCCATCGGCACCGGGCATGAAGAAGACGGCGCGAGAGCGATCGAAGTCCTTGCTGTGTATCTTCTTAATCATGTCGCCAGTGGTTACGACGCAGGGGAAGCACTCCTTACCGGACGTGAAACGCCGACCGAATTCAAGGGTAAGATCATCCGGTTCATCAAGGACCTCCGCGGTCAACCCGCACCGTTCGAAGGCAGCCCGCATGGCATAGGCATGGTCGGCCATGTTGGGAATATAGATGGTTTTTTCGAAGGGGCGGAATTCATCGGCAGTGAGGTTGAATTCGTGGATGGGGGGTTGGTGGCGATAGAACCGGAGCGAGTCGAAGAAAGCCTCGCAGCGGGTCACCATACCGGCATCGGCGGAGTGTTCATCGAGTTCCAGTTGCAGATATGGCTTGCCGTGCATGCGCCGGCGGAAGAAATGGGAGATGAACGAGTCCGGGCCACAGCCGAAGCTGGTGATATAGATTGCGAATAGGTTCTTGTGTCGCCTGATATAGTCGGCGGCACTGAGAATGCGGCGTCCGTAGCTCCAGTACATGAAGGCCTGATCTTTGTCGTCCTCGGGAACCGGCAGGAAATCCATCGGGATGGCCTTGAATCCGAGATTGCGGATCTTGTCAGGCAGTTCCAAAGAGAGCTTGCGATCGTAGCCGTTGTAGGGGCGGCTGACAATGACCATCGCCCGTTCGTCAGGACGGAGTTCATTGAGAATACGCTGCCCTTCATCCTGCATGGCGAGATTGTAGAGCCTGAAGGCGCGCAGGCCGGCATCGACAGCCTTGCGGAAGACGCGGTCGGGCAGCCGGAGCTGCCGGGCGAGTTGTTTGAGGCTCTGCCGGAGGTCATCGCGGTCGTAGGAGAGGTTGACGGGGGCATCAATCAGGCGGATGCCGTCATCGAAGTCAAATCGATTGCGGACGGCGGAGCCGACTGTTTGTACCCAGGGGCAGATATAGGCGCCTTGGTCCTCATCCTTCTCCTCGGCGGTCTTGATGATAGTCGGCATGAAGATAGCATCGACCTTCCGGCCGTTGAGCAGATGCTGAACGTGGCCGTAGACCATCTTGATCGGATAGCAGGTTTCGGCGACGAAGAGCTCGAGCGCATCGTTGACAATATTCTGGGTGGATTTGCCGGAGTTAACGACGCGGTAGCCGGCGGTCTCGAGAAACGCGCGCCAGAAGGGATAGTATTCGAAGAAGTGCAGCACCAGGGGGATACCAATGCTTCCTCGGGACGATATCGATGCGGGCGGAGTGACATAGCGCTTATAAAGCAATCTTTGGCGGCGTTGGACGTAGTCGGGTATGCGAGTCTTGCCCTTCTTCTTGTCGACATCGTACTTTTCGCAGCGTGATCCGTAGTAGAGTGGCTCCTCTCCCTCTATGTGGACGACGTGGATCTCACACTGATTGGAGCACTCCTCACAGGCGAAGGATTCGACATCGTAGCGGCGTTTGTGCAGATCGAAACCCTTGAAGCGGGTTTCGAATCCGGTTGTTGCGGCGTGGGCCTCGGCAGCCAGGAGGGCGGCACCGATGGCCCCCGTGACATCATGGTGGGGCGGGACGGTTACCTTTTTGCCCAGCAACTTCTCGAAGGCGGCCACGACGGCTTTGTTCCAGGCCACGCCGCCCTGGAAGAAGATGTTCTTGCCGATGCGGCGATCGCCGACGACGCGGGTGAGGTAGTTAGAGACGATGGAATAGGCTAACCCGGCGAGCAGGTCGTCCTTAGGGGCACCTTGTCGCTGGTGGGCGACGAGATCGGACTCCATGAAGACGGTGCACCGTTCTCCGCATCCCACCGGACATTTGGCGCAGAGGGCGCGTTCGCCGAATTCGGTTTCGATCTGGATATTGAGCTTCTCGGCCTGTTCCTGGAGAAATGAGCCGGTCCCGGCGGCGCAGGCTTTGTTCATTTCGAAGTCGACGACGGCCTGTTTGTCAATGGCGATATATTTGGAGTCCTGTCCGCCGATTTCGAAGATGGTATCAACGGTGGGGTCGATATCGACGGCGGCGGTGGCCTGAGCGGTGATTTCGTTGCGGACGATATCCGCGCCGACGAAATCGCCGATCAGATAGCGTCCGGAGCCGGTGGTACCGACGGCCTTGACGATGACGCGGTCGCCCACCTCTTCCCCGATCTCTGAGAGACCGCGGCGCACGGCCTCGATGGGACGCCCTTCGGTCATGAGGTAGCGCCGGGCGATGACACGATGCTGATCATCGACGAGCACCAGGTTAGTGGACAGCGAGCCGATATCGATTCCGAGATAGACGCCCAGATTGGCGATATTCTCCGGTCGGGCGGCATTGGTGATGTCGTAGTGCTTGAGTTCGGGGAAATCAAAGCTGAGCGCCTGACGACTGGACTCGGCTGCGCGGCGGTACTTGAGGTAGCTCTCGATGGTGGCGGCCTCGAGGGTCACCGGTTCGAGGGCAGCCTCGTCGGCCAGTCCGGCGGCGCCGATGGCACCGATGACGTTGAAGTGCTCGGGGATGATCAGTTCGCCGGGCTTGAGGTCGAGAATCTCGGTGAAGGCGCGGACGACGCCGGGATTGGCGGCAACGCCGCCTTCAAAGGCAATGGGACGAGTGAATTTCTTGCCGCGGGCGATAGAGCTTTTGAAATTGCGGGCCACAGCGAAGCAGAGTCCGGCGACAATGTCATAGTCGGGTGTGGCGATCTGCTGCAGGTGAATCATGTCTGATTTGGCGAACACAGAGCAGCGGCCGGCGATTCGCGGCGGGTTTTTTGACTTCAGGGCCATCTGGCCGAACTCGTCCTCGATAGAAATCTTGAGACGGCCTGCCTGCTGGTCGAGAAACGACCCGGTGCCTGCAGCGCACTGGGCGTTCATGGCGAAGTCCTCGACGGTTTGCTGCCTGGGGTCAAGGATAAGCAGTTTGGAGTCCTCGCCGCCCATTTCGATGACGGTCCGGACGTTCGGGGCAACGATGAAATTGCCGCGGGCGATGGCCGAGATTTCACCGAAGAACTTGCCGCCGACGATACTCTGGGCGGTCTTGCCGCCGATGCCGGTCAACCCCAGACGGACGGGCTGGCTGGCGAGATCGGCGAAGTCGGTGCGCAGGATCTCTGTGAGGGCCTCGAAAGGCCCGCCGTGGAAGCGTCGATAGACGGAGCGTTCGATCCGGCGGTTGCGAACGAACACAACCTTGACCGAGACGGACCCGATATCGATGCCAACTGAAGGAATTGTATGCTCCATAGGTGCCGTAATCAACAACGGTGCAACGCGCTTGGCAAGTCCTTTCGGCATGGACCTATTTGTCGGACATGCAGTTAAACCTTTGGGGTTGTCTTTCGGGCGACAGTGCGTATATTCCCCGTCTAAACGAAAAGGCAGAGTATGCGCGCACTTCTGCAGCGGACAACGGGTTCTGAGGTGTGGATTGGCGGCGAATGTCACAGTCGCGCCGGCGATGGATTGCTGGTGTTGTTCGGTACCCGGCGGGGTGACAGCAGTCAGTCGTGCCGCTGGCTGGCGGAGAAAACAGCGAATCTTCGTGTTTTCGAAGACGACGACGGCAAAATGAACCGGTCGGTGCTGGATATTGGCGGCGAAGTGATGGTGGTATCGCAGTTTACGCTGTATGCCGATTCGCGCAAGGGCAGGCGGCCATCGTACGGTGATGCCGGCGACCCGGCCGAGGCGGAGCGGCTGTATGAGTTGTATATTGAGGAGTTGCGCCTTCTGGGTCTGACGGTTGCGACGGGGATTTTCGGCGCCAGGATGGATGTGAGGCTGACGAACCATGGACCAGTCACTATACTGCTCGAACATGACGTTTGACTGTATTCGAAAGCTTGCGGCGCGACATGGCCTGGTGCTGGGGTCGCGCTCGCCGCGCCGGGTGGAGTTGCTGACCGAGATGGGTATAAGGTTCGAGCAGATGGTATCGACTGTGGACGAGCAGCAGCTTCCGGGCGAAGACCCGTTCATGTATGCGGAACGTCTGGCGCGGGAGAAGGCGCTGTGGGTGAGCAATCGTTGTGACCCGAGGCGCGTGGTGCTGGGGTGCGATACGGTGGTGGTGCTTGATGGCGAGATCATGGACAAGCCGACCAGTGAGACAGACGCGCTGGAGACACTGCTGAGGCTGTCCGGCAACACACATACGGTAGCGACGGCTCTGGCGCTGGTTCGTGGCCGGAAGGTACTGGCATCGGGACATGAGAAGACGACAGTAGTATTCAATGCGGTCAGCGCTCGTCGCATTGAGGAGTATATACGGACAGGCGAGCCGATGGACAAGGCGGGAGCCTACGGTATCCAAGGGATGGGGGCCTTTTTAGTTGACAGGATAGAGGGTAATCTTGATACTGTTATCGGGTTGCCGCGCAACTTATTAGACGGCCTTGCGGGCGCAGCCCCGGGAATATGCACGGAGGCATAACTTTTTGTCTAAGAATGACTTGTATGCCAGATACGGGGCTCTGCTCAGACAGGAGCGGGAGAGCCGGCAACTCGATCTGGAAGAGCTGTCCGAGCAGCTCAAGATAAATCTGGAGCATCTGGAAGCGATAGAGGCCGGGGATATTGCATCGTTGCCATCGGAGTTGTATTTCGCTCTGTTTGCCAAGTCGTATTCGGAGGTCCTTGGACTTGATTATACGCGCACAACCGAGGCGATGAAGGCTGAGATAGAGGAAGGATCTCGGCGGGAGGATCGCAAGGCGGGTAAGGGGGCGGTATCGAAGGGTCGAACGGAACATGATGAGCAGGATGGGTTGCGGGATATTCCAAAGGAAAAGCGATTCACGGGCCGATTGCTGATAGTCTTTGCTCTGCTGGTGCTGGCATTTGTGGTGTTTGTGTATGTGGCGGAGCGGATGTTTGGGGATGGCCCTCCCCTGGAGGGAACGCACAGTGGAGCGGCCGATCAGGCTGGCGAGGGGATCAAAGAGACGTTCAAGGACAGAGAGTCTGACAAATATGGCGATTTCGATTGGAGCGTGGTAAAACCATATCGCCAGCCGGAGAAGCTCAAGCTGGAGTTGTCGGCGGAACGAGACAGTTGGGCGACGGTTGTTGCCGATGGGGACACGGTGGTCTTTCGGCAGATAGATGCCGGGCGCAGTGTTTCGGTGACGGCAGCGCATCGTTTTCGGGTATCGATATCGGTTCCCTCGGCAGTGACGACGCGGCTGAATGGCAAGGATGTTGATTTGCGGGATCCAACGACGCGGCGGGTGTCGCGGGTCGAGATCAACCAGGCGAATGTTGACAGATATCTGAATCCGGAGAAGTACTTATCACAATCCATTCCTCCTGAGCCGGATGGTTCGGGGGGGGATGCGGTTACCGACGAAAGCATCGGGAGTCAATGAACATCAAGGGGTTAGTGGCCAGATTGCGTCTGAAGCGGGCGCAACGGCGAACGACCGCCAGGAGCTTTCAGTTCCCCGCTGACCTGTGTCGTCCGAAGCGTCTGCTGGTCTGCCTGCCGGGGCAGCTTCGGGAGCTGACGACAGTGAAGCAGTTCCTGCCGCAGATTACGAGTCTGTTTTCGGAAACGGATATCACGCTGCTTACGATGCCGGACATGAAGGTGGCAGACATTTTCCCGCGGAAGGGATTTCACATCCTCTCCCCCACCGGGAAGCAGTTGACGTGGTCGGGTTTGCCTCGCAAGTCGTATCTGGGGGAGTTGCGGGCGCTGAAGTTCGACATGATTCTCGATTTGAACCTGGAGTCGACGGTGTTTATGGAGGGCATCCTGCTGGGGTTGTCTGACTGTCTTCGCATCGGCCGCGGCAATTTTCTTGGGCAGCCATACTACAATCTGGAAATCAAGACGCGCTATTTGCGCGACGGACTGAATATTTACCGGTCTCTTCTGGAGACACTGGAAGGGATAAAACGCAACTACGATGAGACCATCACGCAGTCTCGGACGTGAGCCTGGGAGGGCGCGTGCATCTTAAGCAATTGAATCTGCTGGGCTTTAAGTCCTTTGCACATAAGACGAGTCTGAATTTCGCCAGTGGCATGACGGCCATTGTGGGGCCGAACGGCTGCGGGAAGACGAACATCCTCGATGCTCTTCGCTGGGTGCTTGGCGAGCAGAAGGTATCGCTGCTTCGGGGCAGCCGGATGGAGGAAGTAATCTTCAACGGGACGAAGGATGCCAAGCCGCTGGGGATGGCGGAAGTAACGCTGCGCCTAGTGAACGACCGGGGCATCCTGCCGACGGAATACAACGAGCTGCAGATCACGCGCCGTCTGTTCCGCAGCGGAGAGTCGGAGTATTTGTTGAACAAGGTACCGTGCCGTCGCAAGGACATCACGGAGTTGTTCTATGACACGGGAATGGGGGCGCACTCATACAGCGTTATCCAGCAGGATATGATCGAGGCGGTGATCAGCGACAAGGCTGAGGAGCGTCGGTTCCTCTTTGAGGAAGCTGCCGGGATTACGAAGTACAAGCAGCGCAAGCGGGCGGCACTTCGCAAGCTGGAGGCGACGGAGAACGATTTTCTGCGGTTGAATGACATATTCGCCGAGGTACAGACGCGGGTTCGGTCGCTGAAGCGTCAGTACCACAAGGCCGAGCGCTATCAGAAGATTCAGGATGATGTCAAGGGCTGGGAGTTGTACCTGGGTTCGCAGCGCGTGAAGGCGATTGAGCAGCAGCGTCGGGAGTTGCAGGCGGAGCTCGATCGCCTGGCTGATGCAACATCGCAGAAGCAGGCGCAACTGGACCGTATCTCGGCGCGGCTGGAGAATGACCGTCGACGGCAGGTTGATCTGGAGCGGCAGCTATCCGAGGTTTCGAACCGGGTATTTGAGATCACGGAAGCGGCGCACGAACAGGAGACACAGATATCGGTACTGGTGGAGAAGCGCTCGAACGCCCGGCAATTGATCGACCGCAACACAGAAGACATTCGTGCCCTTGAGACTCGTCTGGGACTGCTTGCTGAGCAGGTCTCGGAGGTGGAGGGGAAGCTTCAGTCGTACCAGCAGGAGCAGGCCGCATTGGCGGCACAGCTGACGGAGGCGGAGCGGGCTCAGGCCCGGGCGGATGAGCGGCTTCTGGCGGCGCGTCATGCGCGCGAGACCGAGAACCGGAGGCTGGCGGAGCTTGAGGGGCAGTTGTTGTCCGGCAAGAGCGAAGAGGATCATCTGCAGGAGCAGGAGCAGGAGCTGACCGGGAGCCTTGCGGACATCAGGGTGCAACTGGAACAGATCGACGCCGACGTTTTGGAGGCAGCGGAGGCAGCCCGGAAGCATGCGGCGGAGCTGGCGGATCTTGCCTCGCAGCGGGATACGGCGCGACAGAGGCGGGACGAGTTGCAGGAGCAGCTGGAGGATCTCGCCAGCGAGGGCCTTGAGACCACGGAGCGGATCGCTCGTGTGACGGCCTCGGTGGAGGCCTGCGAGGCACGGCGGAAGCTGCTTGAGGATATGATTGTTCAGTACGAGGGCTTCGGATCCGGCGTGGTGGCAGTGATGGAGCAACAGGGCCAGTGGCCGGGTGTGACAGGCACTGTGGCCGACGCTTTTGTACCTGTCGACGGTCTGGAGCGGGCGCTGGAGGCCGCTCTGGGTGAAATGGCCGGCTTTCTGATCTGTCGTGATCGCCGGTCGGCCGAAGAGGTGATTGAATTCATTCGGCGCGAGAAGAAGGGCCGTATCGGCATCCTGCTCCCTGACAGCGGGACAATCAGCGCGGTAGTTCACCGACCACAACTGGACGGTGAGGCGTTTGTCGGGTGGATGGATCAGTTTGTGACGACCGACACCGGGTTGCGTGCGTTGATGGAGGCGGTGCTTTCGCGGGTGGCTGTTTTCAAGGCGGGTGCCGATCCGACGCCAATCCTGCAGAAGCTGCCGTTCGGCTTCAAGGCAGTGTCCACGGAAGGGCAGGTGTACAGCCAAAACCTGATGGCGGGCGGCTCCGATGACACTTTCCCGTTGTTCCGTCGCCGCGAGCGCATCAAGGAGCAGGAAACGCTGCTGGCGGATCTGACTGAGGAGCTTGAACTGGCTCGTGAGCACAGGAAAGAACTGGAGCGGCAGACTGTGACGGCCCGAAGCGAAGTATCAGCAATCGCCGAACAGATAGATGAACTGACTGGCAGATGCTCACAGGCTGAGCAGCTTCTGCGGGAAACGGAATACCAGCAGCGCTCTCTGGCTGCATCGCAGGAACGTCTTGTCCGTGATCGAGCATCGGCACACGGGAAGCTGGAGAAGATTCGCGCGCGGCAGTACAGCCTGGGGCTGAGCTTCAGCGAACTGGCCACTCGCAAGGATTCGCTCGTGAGCACGCTCAGTGCGGAGGGGGTAAAGCTTGAGGACCTGGAGCGTGCGGCAAGCGAGGCGACGAGTCGGGTTTCGCAGTTGCAGATGCTGACGATTGAGACGCGCAGCAGAGTCGAGCAGGCAGCCAGCCAGATATCGCACCTGCACGAGCTTCGGCAGGAGATGACCAACACGATTGCCACCAAACGTGCCCAGATTAGGGAGGCAGAGCAACAGATCGAGGATGCGACGGGCCGCATCGCCGAGTTGGAGCAGCAGCTCAAACGAACATTTGATGAGCGCTCGACGGTATCATCAGAGCAGGCACAGTTGCGCGAGCAGCAGGCGGACATCATGCAGGCGGTGGACGCTGCTGAGGCGGAGTTGAAGACGTTGCGATCCTCGCGCGAAGAAGTGAGCCAGCAGCGACATGACCTGGAGATACGGCTGACGACGCTGGCCTCCGAGGCGGCCAGCGTGGCAGAGCGGGTGCGTGATGAATACGGACTGGACATCATGACGATTGCGGTCAACCGGCCGGATGATTCCATGACGGACGAGCAGGCACGGCGTCACCTTGTCGAGCAGAAGGAGAAGCTCAAGTCATTCGGGGCGGTGAACCTGCTGGCGCTGGAGGAGTACGAGGAAGCCTCGGAGCGGGAGAGATTCCTGAACGAGCAGCTCGGAGACTTGAGGACGGCAAGGGATGATCTGAAGTCGACCATCAACAAGATCAATCATACCGCCAGGGTGCTGTTCACGGAGACTTTCGAGAAGGCACGGGCGAACTTCAAGAAGCTCTTTGTGGAGTTGTTCAGTGGCGGCGAGGCGGACATTCGGCTGGTGGACCCGGACGATCCGCTGGAATCGGCAGTTGACATCTTCGCGCGCCCGCGCGGTAAGAAAGTGCTGTCGATCACGATGATGTCCGGCGGAGAGCGTGCCCTGACCGCGATAGCGCTGCTGTTTTCGCTGTACCTGGTGAAGCCGTCGCCGTTTTGCATCCTTGACGAGATCGATGCACCATTGGATGATGCCAACTGCCGCCGGTTCCTGCGCATTTTGCGGACGTTCTCGGCTCAGACGCAGTTCATTATTATCACGCACAACAAGATCACGATGGAGGCGGCCGATAACCTCTATGGCGTAACGATGGAGCAGCCGGGAATATCGCAATTGGTGGCGGTGCGGTTCAACCAGGCGGACGAGGACGCTTTGGATGGTGCTCCCGGGCAGTTGTTGGACGAGACCGCTGCGGGGGGGGCCTCCGACAACGGCGACCATCCTGTGAGTGATGCTGAAGCTACCGAGACCGCTGATCACTCGGGCGGGGTTGCCGGGTTCAGCGGTGAGGGTGAGGGGGATGACACGGACGATGATGACTCCTCGGGTAGTACCGGGGTCGTACCGGACAGCATTGCTGAACGCATGAGCGGTGACGTTCGGGTGGGCGGCGACTCTGACGACGAATCCCTGCAATAATCCATTCAGACAGACACCATGTTCAACTCATTCAAGAAACTCAGAGAGTCCCTGTCAAAGACGCGGGACAATCTGCTCGGCAAGATTTCGCAGGTAGTGATCCGGCGAAAGATCGATGATGACTTGCTGGAGGAGATCGAAGAAATCCTGATCGAAGCGGATGTCGGCTACAGCGCCACAGTACGGTTGATTGAGACTATCAAGGAGCAGGCCCGCGAGCAGCGAATGGCCGACGGTGAGCAGGTGCTGGAATTGCTGCGGCAGGAGATAGCGCGTATTCTGGTCAGCAAGGAGCAGCCGTTGTTCAAACCGGATGATCAGCGACCAGTGGTGTGGCTGATCGTGGGGGTTAACGGTGTGGGCAAGACAACGACGATCGGCAAACTGGCGTCGTGGTTCTCGGCCGAAGGAAAGCGGGCAATGATAGCGGCATGCGATACCTTTCGGGCAGCGGCGGTTGACCAGGTGGCCATCTGGGCGGAGCGTGCCAAGGTGGATATCGTACGGTCGCAGGAGGGGGCCGACCCGGCCTCGGTGGCGTTCGACGCGACTCAGGCGGCCACAGCGCGAGGCGCCGATATTCTGCTGGTGGACACGGCGGGTCGACTGCATACCAAGACGAACCTGATGGAGGAACTCAAGAAGATCCGCAGGGTGGTGCAGAAAGCGAATCCGCAGGCTCCGGTGTACACGAAACTCATAATCGACGGCTCCACCGGGCAGAACGCCATTTCGCAGGTGAAGGTGTTCACCGACGCGGTCGGATGTGACGGCATCATAGTGACCAAGCTGGACGGCACGGCCAAGGGCGGAGTGATGATTGCGGTCGCCCAGGAGCTGGGGACGCAGGTGGATTTTGTCGGCCTTGGTGAGAAGGTGGAGGATCTGCAGCGGTTCGATGCCGCCGCGTTCGCGGAGGCGCTGGTCAAGTGAAAACGATCACGGTCAGCACGGAGCGACGGGAGCAGATGATCGATGTCACCGCACAGGTGCAACGGGTGGTCTCCGACAGCGGTGTGACATCGGGTATGGTGATCTGCTTTGCGGCCCATACGACGGCCGGTGTGACGATCAATGAGAACGCTGATCCGGATGTTACCCGCGACATTCTGCATAAGCTGAACAAGGAGATTCCGCAGGCTGAGGGGTACCGTCATGGCGAGGGCAACTCGGACGCGCACATCAAGTCGACTCTGGTCGGCGCCTCGGAGACGGTCTTGATAGAGGATGGGCGGTTGGTGCTGGGGCGGTGGCAGGGCATTTACTTCTGTGAGTTTGACGGACCTCGTGAACGGCGCATGCTGGTCAGGGTAGTTCCCTGTGCTGACGATTAGAATCACAGCCATAGGCAAAGACAAGGACGCCTGGGTCAGTGAGGGGTGCGCCCATTTCGAGAAGCTGCTGGGTCGCTGGGCGCAGGTGCAGTGGCAGATACTGCGGGGCGGGGCTGTGTCCGGCGCCCTCTCCCCCACTCAGATCATGGCACGGGAGGCCGAGGAGTTGGCGAAGGCCCTGAAGAACGTTGCGTATGTGGCGCTGACCGACCGCGGCACATGTCATAACAGCGAGGCGTTCGCATCGCAGTTGCAGACGTGGCTGGCGAGTTGCGGCGGCGAACTGGTGTTCGTTGTTGGGGGAGCGTATGGTCTGGATCCGCAGATCATCGAGCGGGCACAATCGCAGGTGTCGTTATCGCCGTTGACGTTCTCGCATCAATTGGTGCGGCTGGTGCTGCTGGAGCAGCTTTATCGGGGGTTTTCGATACTGCACAACACGGGGTATCACAAGTAGGAGCGGAAGGGGCAGGCGAGACGCCTGCCGCCCACAGACTCCCGAGAGAGGGGCAGGCGGGACGCCTGCCGCCCACGAAAGCACCAGAGACAGGTGGTGGCGGGGTGTTATGGCTTGTCGGGCGGCTTGTATTGTGGCATGATGCGCATGTTGAGCAGGTCGAGTTCCACGATCTCGATGTTGCCGTCTGTGAAGCACCGCTCCAATTCGGCCTTCTCCCGGCGATACAATGACCAGAATCGTTGCCACTCTTTCTTCTTCCTGGGAGACGGGACGCGCATCTTCCAGTGCACGTATTCGCATTCTCGGCCACAGAGGGCGCAGTAAACGGCGCCTGCGTGGTTCTGATCACGCCGGTAGGTCTTCCCGCACTCGATACATGCCCATGTTCTGTTGCTCATTGTGTTTGCGATCTGGCGGTCACCGCCTTAAGAGAGCCAAGAGACGCGCCGTCTGCTGCAATTACCCTCGCTCAACCTCAGTGTACGATGTCATTCCGGTACTCCGATTCGATCCCAGCGTTCATGGAACTGCTCCTTGCAGTAAGATGGAGGTTGGAGCCAGTATGAAACTCGGCCATCCTTTTCTGACCGGCTGGCGAGGTCCCTGACTTCGTGTGGCAGCAGTATGTATGTTTGGGGGTCAGATGCAACGTTATTTACGATGACCCAGAAGTCCCCCATAATCTTGTTCAGCGTCGTGCCGAGGGGAACCGGACTCTTTTTGCTCAAGGTCTTGACCTTGATCGCAATTGTTCGCGAACAGCTGCGATTGTATGCAATGATGTCCACTCCGCGTGCGTTGCGTGCGGTGGGCATTGCGTTCCATCCCATGCGGGAGAGATGAAAACACGTCCAATACAGACCAACGTTTCCGGTGACCTGTGTGTCTGATTTCATGTTCTTCTCATACACAACGGTGGTTATATAGTGGTCGTCCCAAGACAGCCCTCAGGATGTATGCAGAAGCGGTAAGCTATGCTTCCATCTTCGGCATTGGCCCTCTCCAACCTACGTATTCACGGCCCTTAGGGGTGATCTCCACGAACTCTCCCGTGATCTCAATGAGGAAGTGGTTTTGCAGCACATCAATGATCGCGTGCCTTTCATTCGCATTCGGGATCGCTGGAGTCCATAGCGTATGAAAGAACCCAATTGACGTTCCTCTGTCCAAGCCTGAAATCCAATCTAACACAGCTTGTGTGTGTGGCACCAAGAACAGATTCAGAAAGCGATATTCCCATAGCGCAGCCTTCGCACGTTCAGCTTTCATGAGGCTCTCCACTTTCTCAAACTCGGCTGGATTCAGCTGCAAATCAT